>Ga0228711_1003544_pt1 | contig 24280 bp, 6 predicted proteins | sample MedpolnodulmetaG_2_FD_177996 | JGI IMG/M metagenome (GOLD analysis project Ga0228711, IMG submission 177996) | Root nodule microbial communities from Medicago polymorpha collected in Santa Monica, California, United States - brown nodules | ecosystem: Host-associated > Plants > Roots > Nodule... | reverse complement strand
CACTACATACTCTGTTGAATGTTTGAAGGTGATCACAGCCATTAGAGAACGTGAAGAAGAGGAAGGAAGCAACACGGAATAAAGAGAAGTGCTGACAAGTAGGTGTGCTTTTCATTTCGAAACAGTTGCGGAAGGAAGAGAAACGGTGGGTCGGTGTGTGTTAAGCAATTCTATAATTTTACATTATTATTACTAAATAGCAGTTCTCTATTGGAAATCCCTTGAACTTGAAGGTAATTTCTTCTAATCCTCTCATTCGTTTACATGATTTTACTCCTGAACCAAGAAGACGTTCAAACCGCTACAAGTTTTGTAAAATTTATTTTTCTCTCTTTCTCTTTTCTCTATCAGAAACCCTAGCCACCACCATCTTTGGACGATGGCGAACATGCAGCCAGAATCATCCTCAAACTCAAAGTACGCAAAACTCTGGAGTTTTGAAAATGCTCATTGAAATAAACAAAAGCAAAGGCAGCAACTATGTGATTACGGAGGAGGATCGTGAAAAAGAAAAGAAAATACTCGAATTTAACAGTAAGTTTGCAAACGAGGAAGAAGATTTCGACGAAATAAAAGATCCTCGACAGGTATGCTCTTGTATATTTTTATTTTTTGAAACAAAGCAAGTGCTATTGAATTTGTTTTTGATGAGATTTTGTTTAAACAAAGCAGACTGCTGATGCAGTAAACAATGTTTTGGAAGAAATGATTCAGTTACCTGCATCAAAGAAGATTTGTTATAGGCATAATGTTGATGAAGAAATTCTGACAAAAGTCTTGGAGAATTTGAAGAATTCCATTACCCAAGAAACTTTGATTCAACTAGCAGCAAAACGTGCTCAACAGGTATATATGCTCTTGAATATTACTTGAATTCAATGTCAACTTTCATGTCAATCCTTCAAGTATAGTTCTATTCACTTTTTGTCTCCAACTAATTGTTCACTTATGTTTTGTTTGTACTTTTGTTTTGTTTCATTTTGCATGACATTTTTATTTTATATCATTTTTCTATGGAATTTTATGGATTGTGTTGCATCTATTTAAAATTGAAGATGCAGGCCCATGAACATCAGGAGAGGAAAGGAGAATTAACTAGGTATACATGTGTTTTATTTGTTCCTCGTGGTTTCGGGAATTAACTAAATGATGCTGCACTTGCTTTTTTCTTAGCATGACAAAATATGATTCCTACTTTTGGCAGGTACATTCCTGACTCTGCTGATGCAGTAAACAATGTTTCGGAAGAAATGACTCAGTTACCTGCATCAAAGAAGATTCGTTATGCGCATGATGATGATGAAGAAATTCCGAGCAAAGTCTCTGAAGCATTTGATTACTCAAGTAACTTCTCTGAAGAAATCCAAGCAGCTATGATCTTGTATTTTTTTTTTATCCATGGTGATCAAAATCAATTCTTATGGTCCTTAATGTTCAAACTAGGGTAACTCAAACTGCAGTGAGAGAAAAAGCTCAGCTTCTTTGTCATGCTAAAGTATCACATTAAATCAAAATCTACAACATTAGTTATTGCGGTAGCTTGAAGAGCTACAGTGTTAGCCTAAAAAGTTTCAAGACGACTTTTTTATGACCGTCATAAACTTATTTCTTGTCTTGTTCGTGAAATTTTGTTACAATCGGGATTAAGTGCTTAGTATGTGTTTGGATATAAGTTAAAATCAATGTGAATTTTCATGTCAATCCATAAGAGGATATGGCCCCAACCAACTAATGGCCCCAATTTATCTTCAATTTCTTTGTTATTTGCAGATATAATTTCCTTAGTTTCCGTATAACTGATTTAGTTGAAAGAATCACCCATATATGTACATCATGTGTAACAAAAAGTCTCATAGTTTTGTTAATAACTAATTTTTATTGCACCACAGTATTTCATTCTTTCATCCTATTATATGTACCACAAAATTTCCATAGTGGAAATGAATGAAGAGTTTCAAAACTCAAAACCACAAGTTAGCAATCACATTAGGATAGTTTTTTTCTTCAACTTTGAAATTCTTATTTCAAACTTCTCTGAAAAGTCAATTGCCAATCTGAATTATTCTTGTTGCTGACATAGATGCTATCATCATTTATGGAAAAATTTCTGTGCCTTGAACAACAAGTTACACTCTAGACTCATCTACTTTGAAAATTTTGTGCCTTGAAGCAATTGGGACGTTTTGTAATCTGTATGTATATGCAGGTGGCTGACAATAAAATGGCTTTCCTTGCAGGCTGTGGAAATGTGATTCATGCAGAAAGTTCTAGCACATAATGGAAAGGAGGTGATGAGTCATGCAGAAAGTTTTTGATAAGAGGATATGGCCCCAATCAACTAATGGCCCCAATTTATCTTTAATTGCTTTGTTATTTACATATGTAATTTCCTTATTTTTCCTATAACTGATTTAGCTGAAAGAATTATCAGAAAAATATTTCTGTTTTTAATTCCCTTCTAAATCTTTTGGGAGCTAGCAGAAACAATTTTCACACACATTTTGAAAATAACATTATATTTTTAATTTTAAAAATAAAACATTTTTAAGAATGCAGGGAAATGGATGGATATTAATATTAGTTGTATTGGATGGATCCAAAGCAATCGATTATCCGTTAAGAATTCACTAAAATTGTTTAAAAAGAATCAATTCAATTCACCTATCAGTGATTAAAATCCTTTCAATCTATCCATTAGTGATTTTTGAATGGATGAATATACAATGCCTTCATTAACTTAGTTTTTCTTTTTTCAAAATCTTAATAAAAAAGTTTCATTGAAAAAAAATATTTATAAAAAAATCATTTCTGTAGAAAAAGACCTAAACACAAACATTGATCCCAACACTTAAAATCGACTCAAACCCTAAAATGCATTTTTTTTAAGTAATTTTTGTGTTAACCTCAATTTAAAAGATTTTTTTTGCAAAATTGAAATGCATTTGTAATTTTTGTGTTATTCTCAATTTAAAATATTTTTTTTGTACTTATGAGTGATGATAAATTTTGAAAAGTTTATCATGTTAAAAATACTCGTAGAGTAATTAAAATTGAAAGTGAGATAGAATTTGAAAGTAGTAAAGATTAGTATAAAATTTAAATGCATTATCATAAGTAAATTTTGTGTTATTCTCAATTTAATTTTTTTTTTTTGTACTTACGAGTTAGTATGAGTTATGATAAATTTTGAAAAAACTCGTAGAGTAAAGCAATTAAAGAATATTTTATTTGTTTTTTGTGGTGTGGTTCTCCCAAAGTTCTTATCATCCAACCTAGATGTTATATTTTGATCAAGTAGAAACATAGTGATCTTCTTTATTGACACAACTGAAATTAACTAGCATTCAGATGTTGCCTCGTAAGAAAGACAAAAGGGGGAGGAGGGAAAAAGCAAAAGAACAGCAAGACATGATTTACCTCCATATATGACTTTGGGGGATTTTTGAGAATATTGAAGGGTAGCTAATATAAATTAAAAATGTAGCATGCAAAAACTGCAATGAACTTCGCCACCCGTAGTTATTTAGTATGATAATATATGATGCAAAGTTGACATTATTGCTATCTTTCTGGGTTGGGAATTTGGGAAATCACCAAGCACCTCATACATAAAAAAATTCCCGAGGGGTAGTAAAAACACCCCTTCTCAACAGTCAAACAATGTGAATATGGAGAAGAAAAATCAAATGTGTACTTTCATCCAATATTGGATTATGCAAAATCCCTAGAAAACTAGGCAAATAATAGGTCAACCAAAGAAAAATACAGTTGTAGGCCTGAGGAGTGACTGATTCACTGCTTCATCATCCGTCAATGTTTCTTAATCGGTCCATAATATGTTATGGAGCCAAATTTATCCATGTAATGTAATGTATACTTATTGTCTACTCTATTCTAGCTCCATTTTGATACCAACCTCCTCTATACTCCATGCATGAATTTTTAACATTCATTCTCTCCTGAATTTCAACTGAAAGGTTGCCAAGAAGATTTTACTGAATTCCCTTATCTGTTCCTTTGCACTGTCTGAGGGCCATTTGGAATATCAATAGCTTGATTGGTACTTTCAGTATTGGGATTAAAATTATTTACATGGACATTTCTTGTGTTATTCAAATTCGAGGGTGTCCACCTATTTGCATCTCTTGTCCCTGGACTTGTATTTGGCGTTGTCTGTTGGTATCTATTTCTTGGCACGGCTTTTATGTACCTATTCTCGACCGCAACCGGAGGCACTTGTGCATTTGATTGAACCTTGTTCTCGACCAACCTATTTGCATCTCTTGTCCCTGGACTTGTATTTGGTGTGGTCTGTTGGTATCTGTTTCTTGGCTCGGCTTGTATGTACCTATTCTCAGTCACAACAGGAGGCACTTGCGCATTTGATTGAAACCTGTTCTCATGTTGGTATCTGTTTATTGGCGTGGCTTGTTTGTACCTATTCTCGGTCACATCAGGAGGCGATTGCGCATTTGATTGAAACTTGTTCTCAACACGATAATTAGCTTTTTTGTACCTATTTTCTACCACGTGTGGAGATACTGAATCATTCCCATCGCTGATACTATTAGTCAATGTATCCGGTGTTTCAACTGAATCGCTAGAATTGGTAGTTAACGGTTCCACATCACCCTCCTCGGCCTTTGAATCCATACGTACGGGATCTTGCGATTTTTTCGCACCTTTCTTAGCCGGACCATATTTAAGATGTCTGACTATAATATAAGCATCTTTTTTTGCCAGATGCGGTCCACTTTCCACAACACAGACATCTTCTATCTGCAAAGAACTTTATGAATGTAGAAAGGAAGGATATAAAGAAATGCAAATGGGAAAAGAGACAAGTGAAAAATAGTTCAGATAGAAAACCGCAGAATAAAGCAGAAACCATCATACCAGAGCCGAAAGACGAGATATTGCGTCTAACATGGCCTGATCTGCGTTACCTGTTGCCTTGACCTGTTTCAAGTAGTCACAAAAGCAATCATGATTCATTGACTAACAATGCACAAAATTATATGATGTGACGGATGAATGTGATATATATTGTTAAAAGATAAAAATCTTACAATATTACATATGAATCTCCAAGACCACGTACAGAGAATTTACTTAACGATGTTGATGAAGTTCAGTTAAAAACAACCAGATGACATCATATTATTTTACAGTAAAATGCCTTGTGTAATGGATTTAGATGCCTGATAGGAGGCCGCTTGTTAAAAATGTGCATGTCAAAAAGGAGATAGCAGGAGGGAAACTAATCAATTCTAAGATCAAAGCAAGACATTCCACAGGAAAAAAAAATGAAAAAAAAAATTGATGGTGTGGAAGAAAATGGATTCAAGAATCAATGTTGTTGAGCGGGTTTTGCTAGATACAATGTTTGTGCACCAAAATCAAATCGATTACTAAATAAGCTGTTATGAATGAAGTATAAATGGCACGGTAATGCATAATATGCAGTAAAATTTTGTGGCAGATAGTGAAGGGGTATTTGGGGAGGAAAAGTCCAATGCAAGAAGATAAAAAGGGGGCTTCATTTCAGATTAAGCCAACTTGGTTGCTGATGATGAACAAAAACTAAAGATGCTACTAAACAGAGCATATGCCATATATAGAAAGTGGGTACCTTAACCCGATAACCCTTCTCCATTAACTTTCTAACCATATCTGATTTCATCTTAAGGTCTTTTGATTCCTGAAAACAAGAATAGCACAAAATTCAATAAATAAAAATTTCCTTTTCCAGGTTCGGGAAATAAAATACAGCAACAACTCAAAATACAGAAACCCAAACCAAAGAAATGGCACCGTGAATGTTAAACATTTATCATTATAAAACTAAATCATGACCGGTTAATTGCCTTCACTTGGCCACTTGTTTGATTCAGGTGGCACTGATGTCTCCCATTTTTAATCTTTTTCTATCTTAACCACTCTGATTCTCTCAAACGATTCGTCCTTTAACTAGAGTTCATTAACCACTTGAGCCTGATCACTTGGTTCTCCCATTTTTAATCTAGACACTGAAGACCTTAGGCGAGATGATGGATGTGAGTTCAGAGAAGCTGAAAGTGCACAATAGATGGCTAGAGCCTATATACCATGAAGGTCAGCTTCAACATACTAAGGTATTTATAAAAATTAGACCTAACTCAACCTCAAGCTGGCTCAAAAGATGAGGATTGTTCGAGTCTTCTAACAACTACTTTGACCATATCTCTAACTGAGGTGAAATCTCCACACACTCACTAACAACGAGGATTGGACATCTGAAGCATGGACAAATACAAGTTGCCCAATAAGAACACCGTCTTTTGTAAAGGACTAAACACCAAGAGTGTGGATGTCACGGGTGGCCGAATAACATATCTAGGATAGAGTCCAATACTAACTTAGAACGTAGACTGCGGCTAACTTAACCCCAAAAGCTAGCTCAAGAGGAGAGGATTACTCAAGGCTTATAAGGACTTAGGCTATATCTCTAATCGACGTGCAATTCCAAAATGGTAAAACCTGCATCCTGGTTTATCTGCATTTAAACTGCTTATCAATAAAAAGATTTGCATGTAAACTAATCCCACTAAGTTGGTCCCAAACAGACATAAGCCCAGCCAAAACTTCTCAATATGACTAAGAAAGCTCAGCAACAACACAACAATTGGAAACCTAGTTTACGGTAAAAATCTTTCTGAAAAGAAAGAAAATTGCTAAAATACACTTATATGCGAGCATAAAAGATAGGATTCTGAGAAAGAAAACTTACAGTTTTTTCAGAAAATCGTACTTCCTTGCACTCCTTTTTCATTGTCATCTCAGACTGCATTTGTCAGAAAACTAATTAAAAACACTACATCTAAAGATTAAATATTCGTCTTTGACAACTCCCTATACATGTCCTAACACCCGGTGATAAATTAAATATGCTTAACTCTTTAATTGTCAAAGAAAATGGTGGATAAGAACAATGGAAGATCAAGAACATTCCACTCGGGTTTGTTGTAGATTCAAGAAAATGGTAAGCTTCATTTCCTAGTTACTACTTCGTACAGTTTCATTATTAAACCATCCTTGTTATAAGAAAGCTTGCAGCACCATAACATTTTTGGAATAATGAGAAAATAACATGCATTTCGTTCAACATATTCAATTAGCATGCAATATGAATCATGCATTCTAACAAGTAAAAAATGTGTGTTGTACTAGTGGTTCGTTTTCAAAGATTCGTATGTTAAAATATGTATTAATATTTAATAACACTGTCAAATCGATATGACCAGGATAAAGACTCTCGGCATTGATTTAAAATCAAAACAGTTAAAGAAACTTCACAACAGAACTTCAAAATAACTGCATTAATCATAGCAAACCGCACCTTGCTTTTAGCACGCTCCTTGAAATTTTCTTTCTTCTTGTACATTTCCTTGTGATAGTCCATGATTTTACAAACAGGTGGAGTAGAATTTTTATCAACCTGTAGCATGAACAAGCACTCTCAAAATAAATACTCATGAGATATTGGAAGCAAATTTTAATGCTTCAGAGATTGGAAAAATATAATTCAAGGGTATATAGCCAGCCACAATTCTTAATACACCCCCAATATTAGGGATATGTTGTAATCGTAGTGAAAATTGTCACCAATAATGCTAGACACACAGACTATAGTATTTAACTCAACTTAAAGTTATAAAATAGAAGGATTGAAGCATATATCTACCAAAATGGGATCGCTTAGGAATGCAGAAAAATAGAATCCCTACTTTATAGGTATATCTCTAAAAAACATCAATTCACAGGGAAAAAGACAAACTTCTATTTACCTCAACTAAATCAAGTTTAAGCTTCCTGGCACGTTCCAATGCTTCAAACCTTGACACTACTGAATGTCCTGCATGAAATTATACTATTAATGGGAAACTCAAAGCTTAATCAAAACATTGTCATGCATTTAAACAATAAATATCACACAAAGCCAATCTTTCAAGTTCACGAATTAACTAATAAAGTTATAAGCTGTGCATCTCCACCCTCCGTAGCTCCATGAACATCAACCCTTTATTATGCCTTTATTTATTAAGTTACCTAGGTGTAAGACAAGCGCTGGATTATATGGAAGTTGAATTTAGTTGAATGACTTAATGAAAAAAACCTATTTGATAATGGTGAGCAAACGTAGTTATCATCATTATTAGGAAAATAACACGGTAGCTTTGAATTTAGCATTTCTTTTGTTATGGCATTTCTAGGATTAACCGCATAAAGAGTCTAAAATGAATAGAGTAAGGCTGTGTTTGGACTTTGGCAGGCCAAACCGTTACGTTATAGCATATAAGTTTCTATGGTTAAAGTCGAGTTGCTGGTAATGGTACTTCTCTCACGAGCCTATAATGTTTTTTCATATGCTACTCCTAGTAGCATTTGAGCTTAGAGATCATATTTTTGTAAGTGATTAATGAGCTCCACTAAAGAACGAATCGTTCGTGAGAACCAAGTTTGATTCCTGGGTGGAACAATTCATGGCCAGACTATACTTACCTCATGGCCAAACTCCAGATTACCATGGTCCCTTCCCCTCTAAACCAAAGGTTTAACACAAATAAAAATGTTACAAAACGCTTTAAATTCAATTTTCGAACATCCGATATCAGCTATTTGCTATAAGTTTATCCGTTATCTGCCAGCTTATCCTTCATCGACAACTTTTTACAAAACCAATCCCAAGAGTATAGGGTAAACAATAATGCTGGCGAATCAGGATAAAATATAACAAAAGTAAGCAACCAAGCTAAAGTTCATGTAGGTTTACCACCATCCACCACAAGCCTGACTTGTCTAGCTTTGATTTGGTCATTCAACCGTGGTCCATCTGTGTCATCCTCCTCATTCTTGGGCTTTACCTGAAACTGAAATGAAATCCCATAAAAACATCATCAACAACAACACAACAAATCTAAGCTACCAAACACAAAACTAGAAAAACTTCAAAAGGGTCCCACCCACCCCACATGGATAAAACCAAGAAACAGATCCATTACAAGTCCCAATTGCTAAAAGCTTGTAACTTTACCTGAACAGGAACAGCATAAAACCTGACGCTATTGAGAAAAATTGTGGGCCTATCATGGAAAAGCGAATAAGGATTTGGCATCACCATAGGGGAAGTTTTAGGGGTAGAATTTGAGAGAGAAGCATGAGGAAGATGAGTGTAGCATCTTCGAAATTGGAAGCACGCGGTTTTGAGCTTAGAATTTCCGATTCTATGCCAAAACGCCATAACCTCAACGAATCAAACAACGGTTGAATTAACCGTAACTGAGGTTAATTAGTGTTTGTGTTTTTTTGGCACACAGAAATTGAAGACAACCTTAAACTGTTCTTCTATGTCATTGGTTGTGTTTTGATCTGGGCTTAACTGACCAAGAATTCAACATTGAAATAATTTGTTTGCAACACCCCTCCTTTTTTGCTAATACAATGATCAAGATGCTTATGTTTGGAAGTTTATTTTTAGAATCTATTGATCTCTCGGTAAAAGAAAAGCTATTGATCTAAAGTAGACATTTTAAAATGTCAATCTTATTGAAATATTTTCAATGAACTAGAATTAAACATTAGATGTGATAATGGATATCATTCTAAGCTACTTGTTATTGTACTCATTAAGGATATTCAAAATTGAATCAATCCAATAAAAAATGAAAAACCGAACCAACTCAAATTGAAAATTGAGAAAAACCGTGTTTGATTTAGAAGTGTCCGGACCATTTTTACACTCGAGATATGGTTCGATTATGGTTTTTGTTTTGTCGCCCAAAAACAACGTGAAACAACATACTTAGATAATTTTTACACTCGAGATATGGTTCGATTATGGTTTTTGTTTTGTCGCCCAAATACAATGTGAAACCACATACTTAGATAAACACTAATCCAATAATTAATACAATACTATAACTTGAAGTGCTTAGACTAAGTTTGTCCTTAATAATGATTTTGTAGACAATGAATTGGTTGATAATTTCACATGCAATATGGAATGTTGGTAGTGTCATATCCATTTGTATTAATTGATGAGCATGTCTTGACTGTTTTAACAAATTATGCAAGATCAGCTATTTTTTAAGAGTGGGCAAAAGATTCTCACTTCTATAAATAGAAGAAGGCTTTGAAGTTTAAAATCAAGAGTTTGAAATACAAAACATACATCTTTCTCAAAGCAAGAAAAGCTATCAATCATCTTTCAACAATCACAAAACAAACTCCGTAATCTTTCACTATATTTATTTTCCTTATCTCTTTTGTTTGAGATAACGTTTTGAGTTTGTGTTTGTAAAAGTCTCTTTTGTTTCAGCATCACGTTCTAAATCATCATCCTACAAAAGTGGAAATTAGATCTCAAGTTTATTGAGCTTAATAATTTGATATAGGTGTTCTGGACTGATCTGGTGTGATCAAGACCTTATAGTGCTAGTTAAAATTTTCTACTAGTTGAATACTATAGTGGATAATCTCACACGAAGTGTGGGAACTGGAAATAGCCGGATTTGATTAACCAGGATAACTCTCATGTGTTATTTTTCTCTCTCTTTCTCTCTTTTATTTATTACAAAATATACACACACAATCACACGTTTTTATATTTATCTCCAGAACATTCTGGTCTTAATTAATTTAAGGAAAATTTTATGGTGAAGTTCTTCAATTAACTTTTTCGGTGAAGTTACCCTACATCCAATAATAATGCGCCACATTTTTAAATGATGTCAAGTCATGCTGCTAGTATGCAGTTTGCTCAATATGTTCCACCATACACTAGTTTTATTAGATTTTTTTTACCCATCAGATCAAACACTTCACTAGTGTTATTGTGTTACCTTTCACACTATATTTCTTTCTTTCTTCTCCTCCAATTTATTTATTTGTTTATTGTTTTGCATGATAATTTCTGGAAAATTTTACCCTACCCTTGCATCTACACCTTCCCCCCTACATATTACATATAATTCCAATTTTACCCTTTTTATTATTTGATTTTTTACACTTCATTTTTTGCCTTCACTTACAACATTTCTAAATTCATCGTGAATACACCCCTAACATTTCTTATTCAAATTTTATTTCTAGAAAACTTTAAAATTTAATTCCGGTTTGTTTTAAATTTCCAGAAACAAAATTGAAAGCAAACTAAAAAATTAAGGGGGGTTGGGGGATTAAACGATATATTTAAAAAATAACTAATTATATGATTGATTCACATTTGGATCTCAACTATAGTTGCACTATTTTGATCTCACTTGAAAATAAAAAGGATGATTGATTCAAATGTCATATATTGAATTTAATGGAGTCTTCTAGTGCCTGTTATATGAATCGGTATGCAGATCCAACCTGATAATGCTAATAACGACAACAATCTGGAAAACATCATATACGTTTTCCGATGCCTGTTATGAATCGGCAACCTTTGCAATGCGTTTTCCGGTAGACCAGATCTGAACTGGAAACGGTGGTTTGTGACAAATGACAATAATGAGGTTTGTAGGTTTATAGACAAGGGTAAAATAGGTAATTTCTGTGAAATGTAAGGGTGAAGGCATAGATGTAAGGGTATAGGGTAATTTTTTTTCCTAATTTCTGACTATTCTTTGATGAACTGTTCATACCCCACCACCATCATGATGGCCTCCACCACCTCCATAATCATTGTTTTCGACGTTTAAATTGGTTTAAATCGTCGGGTTTCGAGGGTCTGTAGCGAGTTAAATTGACTCGGCTGGAGGTTGAAGATGCTGTCTTTTTTTAATCGTATCAGTTCTTATAAATATGAAAGAAAGAAAATATTATTAACTAGCGTTGTAGCGGTTTAATTTATTTTAAAATGGTTTAAGGTCATGAGTTCGAATCTTTGGTTGTTTTTATTTTTGTTTTGCTTTAATAAAAAATACGCTGATTAAAATAAATTTACATGTAAATTTTTCTATACACAAGGATCAAACCTAGGACCTCAAAGTACAATCAAAGCATTATTACCAATGAACTACAGCCAATTTATTAATAAATGATTGTTACGTTTGCCCTATATACTGAAATCATGTTGAATGAATTTTATTTTTATTAGGAGGCTGGATAGAATTATTATACACTTGTTGTTTGACATACTTAATTTTGTTTTTATTTTAGGGACGTGTTTTTTTTTTTTTTAAGGAATGTGTTGGTTTATTTATTTTAGTAGTTTAATTTGTTTAAATTATTTCAGTTAATTATGTATGTTTAAATTAGTTTTATTGATCAAAAAGCTTGTTAAAATAATATTTTCGTTCATTCATATTTATAAGAACTACACCATTCTGAAGGGATAGTTTGTTAGATCGACTTACCTATCCGATTTCGATTTGAAAAATTCCAGTTCCTACTTCCTTCTTACTCTATTAAGGTAATATTCAACAGTCTGATTGATTATATCTGTTTCCGTTTGTGACATAGACTCGTTTCAGTCGTCGGACAAGCGTACTTCCTAGTTGATTAGGTTTTCGAAGGGATAGTTTATGAGATCGACTTACCTATCAAACTCCTTTCGTATTTTGTATGCTATTATTTTTGTTTTCTGGAGACATACTTAATTTTGTTAATGTGTTGGTTTATTTTTTTTAAGGAATGTGTTGGTTTAAGAAACATAACTTTTTTTTTACAAAAAAAACATAACTTCTGTTTCTCTCTTAGTAAGAATTAGTATATCGACTTTCTACATAAAATTGTTATATTGTTGGTGTCATTCAAATAAATAATCATGGTTAGTTAAGTTTGTTGTAACTTGAAAGCAACAAACATTTATATTTTTAATTTTAATCAAAATCAAAATTTCATAAAAAAATACCGTTTATAATTTTCAAAAGTTAGAGCAATAAAAAGAGCGGAAAAACAGGCATGTGACTGCCCGTCTTTTTGCTAGTATAAAATAAAATATATTTAATAGAAACATTACATTGCTAATCAGACTAATTGATGCTCACTAATTTACATCTAAAATAAAAAAATTAGAAATAATAGATTAATGTTGATATTTTGAAATTTTAAAATTTCATCATATCGGTAGAGAAGAACTCGTTTATGCAAATTAAAACATACAAAATCTATAATGAGTGCGGTGCAAATATTTAACAATATTGTGCATTCAATGTATTAAATTTTTTAAAATATTTCTGGTGTGTTTGATGAATGTATGAAGATGATGATGAAGAAATGTTAAAAAAAATTGGATGTTGGTGATGCACCATTAGATACACTTACTTAAAATTGATTCTTATGAATTGATGTCGTTTGGATAAGTTGAATCAAACTTGATTTTGAATGTGTAATGACTAAATCATCATTTTAATTGTATTTAAAACTAAATATCTCATTCTTATTTTAGATGACTATTTAAATTTATCTAAAAAAGCACCACCAAATTTATTTATTTTTATCTAAAATCATAAATGAGTTTTTTTTATTGGATCACAAACTTATTTTAAAATAATATCAATTTATAAATCGTATGCATTAGATTTTTGTACATTAATATGAGTTTAGTTTCATTTTTTTTTTTAAAGAATATGGGTTTAATTTCATTTAAATGTCATACAATTAACAAATGTTTAAATGTCGTATAATTAACAAAAAAAATTGTTAAAAAAAGATTGTTTTTTTTTGTGCTTAAGTTTTGGGCTTGTTTAATAAAGGAAAACAAACGGGTTGTGGATTGGAGCCCAATAACTCTTCTTCTCTAACCTAAGGGTTTCAGCCGCCGTTTGAAGCTATGAAGGGGAGAGAAATAAAAATTCAGAATTTCAAAATGATTCGAGAATAGGCAAAATTGGTAAATAACGTAGATTCCTCCTCTTCTCTGTTTATCTGCAAATCTGAGAAATAATGAAACATCAGTAATGAAGAAAAAAATGTTTATGTGTAGAAATTGGAAAAGAACTTATGGATAATTTGGTTCATATACAAGTTACTGAAAAGTTGAATCTTGTACTTTCGATTGCTTTGCCGCAGAAGCTTGAAATTGTGGCTTCGATCTGAATCGCGTTTTGACACTAAACGTACGATTGCATAATTGCGTTTCATTCTATCCAAACATCACAGAAAAAACATGACGTACGTTTGGTGAAGAAAACTCGCGTCTGGAGGTTGTACACACACACCCAAACAGGCAACTGAAGCAGCCATGAACAGATCAAAAGGAATGAATTCGTGGACATATTAGAGGAGACATTAGTGATAGATGGAGGAAGAACATGATTTTGATGATGAAAAATTGCTGAGAAAATAATTGAAATTAAAATTAAAACAAACAAAAATATAAAAATAAATAAACGAGGAATTCAAATTGGAAGTGTTTTTATAGAAATGTATTTAACTGTAATGTTTTTTGTTATTATGTAATTTCATTTTTTTTATTTTCTGTTTTTTTTTTCTCTCACGAAGATGATGAATAAGTTGATGGAGATATAATAAAAAAGATGAAGAACAGATAAAACAACTGCATAATATTTAACTAAAGTTTAAATTCAGTATATAATATTGTTTTATCATTCTGGTTGAGAATAATTTGGTCATTACTAAATTAACTTTATAATTTAGCTTAATATCATTTTTTTTATTCTGCTTATATCATCTATCTCCAGAATAATCTGGTCATTTACATTTAAATTGATTATTTATCTGTTGAACTAATATTAACTAAGAATTCTTTTGAGCATATAAAACCTATTTAAGTTGCAGGAATAATTTTAAAAGAGTTACAATTCAAACCCCCTTCCTTGTGACTTTTATTGCTACTTCAGGTATTACATTTACTTGGGAACCTTTCCTGCGGAATTTACACCAAAATCCGTAGGAAAAGTGAGAGGTTCTAGTAATCGCTGGGCTTGCTACAAAGAAAGTAGAAGCTGAGCATGAGGTAATGCCCAGGCTAGCTAGGGGGTGGCTCCGCCCCTGTGCAAGGTTGATGGAGATGAAAAACATATTTAACACTTCATAAAAGAGTATTGATATATTGACCACCCTACATGGCAACTCTCCATTCTACACCCGCATGTGGCATTTGTTTAATGGAAGAGAAAGAGAGAGAGCGAGAGAATGATAAAAGGGAAGAGAAATAAAAATAAAAAATTTCAAATGGAGTGGTATAAAAAAAAGGTGTCAACCCATAATTATCCTTCTTAAATTAACCTTATCGACAAACTTTGACAAACACATCCTCCAAATGAAATTTAGTTAGATTTGATCAAAGTGTGTTAGAAAGTGACACTCCTCTTACGTGATGTGATGATAATATAATAACAATTAACATGTAGATCAGTCTCGTTGGAGCAATCTATTTTGACTTGCAATGGTGTAAGGAGATTCGTTTACCATCACTGAAGAAGTTTTTTTGAAGAAACCATCACTAAAGAAATTGAAACTCGACATTGATTTTTGAAGAAACCATCACTAAAGAAGTTGAAACTCGACATTGATTATATATGAAAATACCTTCCATAAATGCCCTCCTCTTTGGCTGTCCTATCTTAGAAACTTTGAATACTTGGCTTTGTGTTGAGGACTATGCCGTGTGCCACTTACATTGAAGAGGTTGAATACCACTGTTGGCATTGGCGACGAGCCTTCCCTTGAAATTTTAATGAATTTAATCTTTTGCTTATTTAATTTCATGTACACCACTTGATAACTTCAAGTTAGACTTATCAATTCAATGTATTTGTGAAATAGATTACACAATGTCCTTTTAAGCATACTCTAAATAATCATGAGGATATATAACTTGATTCTTCACATATACATGATTGCATCTTAAAGAAGTCGTTTTATGGTTATTAGAGTGTTGCAAAAGATATGTGACGGTTTTGAGGTATCAATGTAGTTGAGATATCAGATTCATCATCTCTAATTTATTTGCTTAAAAAAATGTACTGAAGCAATATCAACTTCATTAATTGAGATAAATTAGTCTATAATTCATTATTTATCTATGACTTGTATGATTGGAGTCTTTTGGTCTTTGAGATTTTGATGCATGTCATGTACTATTTAGCTTCTTAGTATGGTAGTATAACAATCTGTTGTTTGGCATTGTAATATGGAAAGATAACAATACTTTCTTTAAGGGAAAGGAAACGAAAAAACTCTGTTCTGCAGATTTTTTTTAAACTCCTTATAGCAACAATAGAGAATTCTACCAGAGATATAGTCATGGTCATATTAATGTTTGCAACATCTTGAATGTCTTGCTTTACACTTCAGTTAGCTATTGAAGCCATACCAATCAGTGGCTGCTAACAGATAAAGATCGAGTACTCGAAGAATATTTTTTAGTTTATAACTATTTATTTGTAGAAAACTTGATTAAGATCCTTGCTTAGCATAAAACTGCATTGGCTCGGCTATATTTATCACTCTTTTCATGTCTACTGTGGGAAGGTTTGTGAAAATGAAGCATTAATTAGTAATCCCTCCGTTCCATAATACATGACACAGTTGACTTTATTACGCATGTCAATGCATAATTTTGAGCTTAAATATTTTGAATAATATGTTAGAAAAAAATTATGAAAATTAGATATTTTGAAAATACTCATCGAGACGAATCTAACGACATTGATATTATTTATTTTTGTATATTATTATAAAAATATGGTCAAAGTAAATTAGGTCAAAATTGCAAATTTTTAAATGCGTCATCTATTGCGGAACGGAGGGAGTAATATTTACACAAACTCGCACACTTAAGCTGTTAAAAAATCATTTTGTTGAGAATGGTATACTTTGTTTTTCCGACGTCCTCTTTGTGTGATTCTATTTTTCCAGTGGTGTTTCAAGAAGCCTTTCAGAAATTAAGGAAAAAATCAACTTGTTTGTGATTCCTATTATAGAAGCAAGTTGCGCTGGTGTAGGGCCAGTATTATCAATCACCATTAAGTCTTCCTTTCTGCTAACCTCTGCTGATACGATGCAAGCCTTCAAGTTACCTTGGATAGCAGCCCAATGGAGACGTAATGCATATATTAATCCATCTAGTTAGGTAAAACCTCGATGGTAAAGCTCCCCCAAAGACGGATGCATAAAATTTGATAAGTGAGGTCAAAATCAAATACAGTAAATATTTACATAAAAAATATACCAATGTATAAGTGATAATTATCACTAAGAAAAAAAATTAAGATTACGAAAACTATGTATTGAAGACACCTATATATCTACAAATTTGATATTCCTCACTTTATATTTTGAAATTGTTGTTTATTTTTTCATTTTCAACACGATTTAATTTTTTTTTTTATATATGTGAACAGACATTTAATCTACAAATTATCTCTCGTACTATTGCTTATTTGTTTCTTTACAAAAAAAATTACTTCACAATACTTGATTTTTAATGATGGAAAAATAAAATTATTGAGCAACATTTAACAAGCTGAAAAACGTAAGTGAAAGTAGTTTCTTACTCCTTAAAAAAAGAGCATGATATTTGTACATCTATATAAGGACAACTTTGATGACAACTTTGGTTGCTTCTCTTATTACTGGTCAATAACAATGAAAAGAAAAAAAGGGAGAGAGAGAATAACAACATCATGTGAGTATGAGAGAGAAAGTTGTCATAGTTGTACAAATATTATTTCTCTTAAAAAAAACATACTCTCTTCATCTCATATTAAGTGACACAGTTGACCTTATCACATATATCAATGCACAATTTTGATCTTAAATAATTTTACTAATCTCTTAGAAAAAATTATAAAAATTTGATATTATTTATCTTTGTATATTAATAGAAAAATACGGTCAAAACAAGTTAAGTCAATATTACACATTTTCAAACAGGTCATCTATTGTATGACAGAATGAGTGTTGTAGTATTTTGTTAGATTTCAACTTCTATGTAATAACTTGTAGAAACATTTAATAGTCGGTCATTTAATTGGTCCAAACTACGCTTAAATATAGAATAGGCAAACTTATTCCCAATATCTTTTATCTTATTTATTGATAACACTTAGATCATTGAATTTTATTTTTTTTATTTAAGTCCTTTATCTTTTACAAAGTGCACAAGGTTGTTCTTTTTGCTTATTTTTATTTTTTTTTAAAAATGTTGCCATGACTCTCAGAGGTCAATAATTACATTATTTTACTATTTATTTATTTAAAACATAATTATTTTTAAAATACAATTTTGAGTTAAAAAACAATTTTCATCCTTAAAAAAATAAACATATTTCTTCATCTCCTTTTCTCCTTCAACAAAAAATCTTTATTTCTTCATCTTCTGAGCTCCTTCTTCAATGAAAAAACCAAATTTCTTCTTCCCACAACAACAAAAAAAATACTCTCTCCGTCCTTTTTTATAAGATTACTTTACAAAAAAAATTTGTCCCTGAATATAAGACTATCTACAAATTTTTAGATGCATTTATTACTTTTTTTTTCAAATACTCCCCTCATTAATATTATCGATATATACCTTGAAATATAAAAAATTAACATTAAGTATATTTATAAACAAATGGTAATTTGGTAATAGTAACATGCATTTATGACAAATTCATTACGTCAAACACTTTTCTTAATCCCCACAATTTTTGTAAACTATTTTTATAAAAAGTGATGGAGGGAGTATTGATTTTTGCCACTCTCTTCGATCTTCATTTTCATCTTCTTTCCATTTTCCTTAACAAAAGCATTTTTCTCTCTTTCTACATCTTCTTCCCTCTTTCTTTCCATTTTTTTTTTCTCTATTTTGTCTTCTTCTCTCTTTATCATAAAGAAAAAAACCCAATTAATTTAATTACAAATAGATTCTATTTTTATAAAATAGGTCACTACAGCTTCTCCCTCTCTCTCGAATTCTCCTTCCCTCACGGAATCCCATTCTCTCTTGGGTTCTCCTTCTCCTGTTTATAAAATGGGTCACTGAAAAATTGAGATTTTATGTGTGTAAATTTTTGAAGCTATGGATTTGTCATTTTGTTTCTTTTGAAGGAAATCATTCATGGAAGGTGTGTTACTATTGAAATGAGTGTTACATGTTGGATGAGATTTGAAAAACGAAACAAAAGGACATGAAGAAACATTGTTGAAGGTTGAAGAGAGAATAATATAAATGTGAAACATAGACACAATTAAAGTTCATATTTATTTTTTTTAGTATATTGAATTTGGGTTTTCGGTTATTAATGAATCTGAGTTTTGTTTTTTGGTTTGTCAAAGATGATGACATGAGAATGAACTTCGCTTTTTCTAGGTTTCTTATTTCTTAGTAAAATAATTGTTTAAGAATAAGTTGTGCATATTTTAAAAGATAAACATTTTTTTTTCAACTAACCTCAACATTTTTTTAACAAAATTTTGAAAAATCCCACAAAAATTTGAGAAAAAATGATTAAATTATGCATATTTTAAAAGATAAGTGACCTAAATGGGTGAAAAAAAATAAAGGACCAAAATGTTATAAATAAATAAGATAAGCAACATCTGAAAAAGCTATTAGGCCCCCAAACTTCAATTGGTTGTAATTGTAATTTACTAGCCACCTAATATAATATTTTTGATGAAGTTTTTTTCAGAATAATCACATGGAATGGTCCAAAACTTAGCTTTCAGTGACGTTACAACAAATCCTTTATCCTGCATGCATGATCATATGATATGATATATTTATTGAATGTAATTAACATGTACATTAACACTTCTTTTATGTCTATCACTTCTTTTATGATTTTAACAAATGATTATAAAAGCTTCATTCGAAAAACATAACAAATTTTCTAAGTGTCTTAGTCGTAGCAATGGATTGATGTGGACATAAACATGCCGGCTCACCCAAGTTAATTCAATTTTTTTTCTTCATTTAACTAAAATTCACTTGAGTAAGATGGATGTTGAGTTTATATGAAAATTAGACCAAAAGCTTTATATGACGTTTGACTATATGTAATCAAAAGAGACTTTCTAAGGCAGGGTTTAACTAGTATACTCCCTCTCCGTCCGTACTTTTCCACAAAACTGTTCAGTACTTTTCATTTCACATTGTGTACTGCATTTTACATACAAATATCATCAAATTACTTTTTTTTTTGTTGAATATTATCAAATTATGTCTTGACGAGTTTAATCATATGACATATTATAGGGTATAGTTTATGAATGCCGTTGAAAAAATAATATGTTTTGCTTTGAAAAGAATAATTTTTACAAAAAAAATAAAATTTATCATACAACTTTCAAGATAATATATTTACTCTTCGGTCTTTATTATAAAAAAGAAGCCAAAAAACAACAAAACCAATATAATTATTAATTGTTATAACTCATTGAATATTTTTACAAATATACCCTTCTAAAAACTTGTCTGTTTTATAATAGTATAAGAATGGAAACAACACCTAAACTAACCAAAATGCCCTTCCATAATTCATCGTATGGTCTGAAATTAAGGTTAACTTTGTCAACTTGCTTTGTCTATTCCATACTTTTTCCAAATTGCAAAAAAAAAAAAAAAATTGCAAAAAAGTCAACACACAAAGTCAAACCACATGCACCAATTTTGTAGACTTCTATTCCATAGTCTCCTATCTATTTCATAACCTACTAACTATTTCATTATCTTTCTCTTTTGAGAAATGATATTTATACAATTATTTTTTTACAATTTTGTCATACTATCATTGTATTTTTACTCTCTCTTTCGATTTTTTTCTCTATTGATTTTTTAATAAAAAAAAATTGTTTATAAATAGTTGTACAAATATCATTCGTCTAGAGACAATTATGTAATTCATGTGCAATTTTATTCATAGTTTATGTATGACGGGGTTTGATGATTAGATCTTGTAAACCCATTGTATGTAATTCAGAAATCACCACATGACCTATTAACTCTCTTGTTAATCTTAATAATCTTTTCTATGACAAAATTGGACAATATTAATCACCACATGTAAGAAACCAACTGTGGACAATATTAATCTTTTCATAATATGACAAAACCATTACTTCTTACTTCATTGCCATGCCATGGGGCCAAACTCTAGAAGCACAACGTGTGTGGCTTTTGAGGAGGTAACAAAATTTGGTAGAATTTATCTGTTCCGGTCTAACATTAATTTAGATCTCCTATGCATGTGGATCATTTCATGTATATGTTTATTTTCATAAACAAAATTGGACAAGAGGGAAAAGTTGAGACAAATTAAGGTGTTTATAAAAAATTCAACCTTAAAGTAAAAAATAAATAAAAATAAAACCATATTTTCATTTTATTTTTAAAGATTTTACAGGTGAAACAAAACGTGACCTTGTATAAAAAAATAAAATTAATGCATATTACTCATAAAAATATGATTTTGAACATGACCATTGACCACTAATTAATCAGAAGAATTATAAATATGTGCATGTGGACCACTTAAAAAATGCAGTATGCAAGCACAACCTAGACTAGGTACATTGATTTCTCAATCGAAGTCAAGACATGTCTATCTGAGTTGAAGAGCTTAATTAATCCACATTTTCCATTTCCATTCCCATTATTGTGGCGGTGATAAGAAGCCTCAGCTAACCTTCCATATTTATATTCAACAGTAGTATAAATGAAAATAAAGAGGCCAAAAGAGGACGAATGAAACTATTTTCAACACCAAACGTTTAATTGTCAACAGTACTATTTTTACCTTTTCTTTTTTTGGACCAAATTTACCATTTTTGTTAGAAAACGTGTTTGGTAAAACGTGTTTTCATATAAGAATCAACAAAAATAGAGAGGTAACACTATACGACATAATTTACCTTGGTGTTTATGTCTATACTATACGTTTCCTTCACACAAAAAATGTCTATATTATAGTTAAGCGCGTTGCTGATGTGGTTTTGACAAAGTAATTTGAAGATTCCATAATATACTCGTTTAATTAATTAACTTGATTATTACATTAGATGCACATTTGATTCCAGTAAGATCATCAATTGGTGTTTAATATGGCTAGTTGAGTTGCTATGACAAGTTGACAGCCAAGTGAAATTGCTTTTTGTGGTCCGACTATCTTTTAACATAATCGGTTGTTTAGAAGATCAAATTCGACTTTAGAAATGTATCTATTAGTCTAAACAATTGTCCATTGTGGTTCTACTCGGATTGAGTAATTAGTCTATTGAGCAAAATCGGTGTCATATTTACAACAAAAAGGATCCATTCATGCTTCTCTCTCATGTTTCAAATTACCAACTTTTATCCATATTTTTTTTTATTAAATTTGAAAATTATCTCCTCTCTAGGTGCGTATTAATCTATGAATTTACGTGGCACGTTTGAGAATGCTCAACAATATATCAACTCAATCCAATGCCAATAATGTTGGAAGACTTAGATGGTATAAATGAGGTTCTAGTTTGATTCAAACTTCACTGTTCTTATTATAGACAAAAAATTGAATGGCAACAATAATAATGGTGGAGTTGCCTCAAAAAAAAAAAAAAACAATAATGCTGGAGTTGTGCTGTACTTTAAATTGAATAGCAATAATAATAATAATAAGGCATTGCCCCACTCGGGTGCCCACATTTTAAGGTCTGGATGATTTTGTAGCTACTTGCTAGCCTGGGTTCACTCGTGCAACAAAATGACAATATGAGATTATTGGGTTGTCACTGTAACACATTTAATTTAATTTTTAATATGTTATGTTATGTTATGTTAGGTATATGCTATATCAATTTTTCTCTGCCGTTCCCTGTCATTCAGATATCCATCGATTCCATTCATGCGCAGTGACATATATATTATATGCCATCAATGTTGAATTGATAGATAAATAAATAAAATAGCATAACATAAACCGTAGAAATATTATATTATAATTTGTTTTTAGAACAGGATGTACATTTTCTGGGGAAGGTTTATTTTGCTTATTGCAGCATCCTTTGAAATTATCATTGGGTCACTACTTAATTCCGGGAAGTTTATTTTTCTAATTGACTATAGGGAAAAAGTAAGCTTCCAGGAAGGGACGGGCGGTTTACTCTGATATCGATGGAAGGATTTTAAAAAACATATACTTGAGATTATTTTTTTTAAATGAAATAGAAAGGAGAATTTTGTTAATTAAAGTGGTACAAATAATCTTTTTTTTTTTTAAGGATGGTACAAATAATCATTATATAATGACTTGAGAGGATTTAAATACATTCAAGTCAGTATAAGGTTAACACTTATCATTAAACTTGCATATACTTAAGTTTTTTTCCTTCTTTTGTCCAGTTTTACCGATGATCTTTTTGGACTTAAGATTATTATTACTGTTACATATAAATACAAGTCATATTTTGACATAAAAAATTGACATGAATTTTTTTTCGACGACTTATAATTTTCTTTCGGAAATTTTGACAAATTCTTAGATAGTGAACTAAATTTAAATAGGGTAGTAGAAAAGTTGATTTATGTAGCTAAATTTTAAATTACATATATTGATTTTTCAGCTATCATGCTTGTTTATGTATGTAATTGTATGTTTTTTTGATTTTGCTAATTATATGTTTTTGATTTCATCAATTGTTTACATCCTTTTTCTTCTTTTCATTTTCTTTATCTTTCATTTTTTTCTTCTTCTATTTTATTACATGACAATGCTTTCTTTTAAGCAATTACACGGTGAATGCTAACAAATGTTATAACATAGATGTTAAAACAGACTAAATTTAAAATGTTATTTGTTTTTAAGACAAATTATTTTAAATTTCGCAACATTTGCCCTTGTAATATGGTGAGAGTGATGGGAAATGGAACCAAACTATTCTTTTGATTGGATATGTAGTTTGAGAGTGGCCCTTTATGAAGTAGGTTTAGACGTCTCATTGATTCGGTTGAAAATCGAATGATTTCCTTTGTCGGGATTAGGCATGGCAATGGGGCGGGGGTGGAGACGGGTTTTACATTCCCGGTCCCCATACCCGATTCTCATATGCTTACCCGTTACCCTACCCATACCCAACGGGGATGAGAAATTGAACCTCATCCCCGGCGGGTTCGGGTATCCCCGCCCCATCCCCGTCCCCGCATTGAATAATTTTTTAAAATAAAAAATAGAAGTTTTTTTGCAACCCCTTGAGAAATATTGTAATGCATTATCCAACAATATGCTCACTTTAACATTTGTTAGACCGATTGATTTAGTTGCTCCTTTCAATATCAATGTTAGTTTTTATAACACGACAATTATCAAACAAAATAACACGG
>Ga0228711_1003540_pt1 | contig 24288 bp, 12 predicted proteins | sample MedpolnodulmetaG_2_FD_177996 | JGI IMG/M metagenome (GOLD analysis project Ga0228711, IMG submission 177996) | Root nodule microbial communities from Medicago polymorpha collected in Santa Monica, California, United States - brown nodules | ecosystem: Host-associated > Plants > Roots > Nodule... | reverse complement strand
ATATATATATATATATATATATATATATATATATATATATATATATTTGTTTTAGGAAAATAATGAATTAAAATTGTAGAAGTGTTTACGTCCATAACAAAGATGTTGTGAATTATTGATTGAGACTGTATCATAAATTTACAGGAAAATAAAGAAACAAGAAAAAAAAGTCTACATTTAATTTCAACCAAATCTAAAATAAACAATTAATTACAAGATCTTTCAAAAAAAATAATATTAATTACAGGTTGTATTCCATCCCAGAATAATTATAGGTTGTAATATTTGTTTGGATACGCCGTACACACGCCATATTTCAAGAAAAAATTGTTCTGAACACTATTTTCTACAAAATCCAAAAATAAAGTGTTCTTGCTTTTCTACAAAAGCAAGAACCATATTGTTGGAAAAAAGTGTTGTCGACATAGGAGATTTTTCTCTCTCTAAATAAACGAAATAACAACTAATCATTGAAACGAACACCTATAAAATCGGATTGGAATCCTGGTCACAACACACAACCTAATAATTTCGACAATATTTTGAATTGAGCGAGGACTCATGGACATAAAGACTTGTTGATCAACGCATAAGGTAATTTTCGAGTTATTGTATCGACAATTTTTACTTTTAAAATTTTTAAAAGGTTTTTTGTTTCACTTTCTTTACTCGCTCATAAAAACAAAATAACGTTGTTTTCTTTAAAAAAACAATAATACATGTTCTTGCAATTACAAAAGAAGTATCACACAAAGAATTAAGAAACACTGCTATTATAGCAATTGTGATCACCTAAGACTGAACACTGATTGCCACTAGACAGTAGAGTTGTAAAAATAAACCAAAATAAACATGATTAAAAAGTACCAAAACCTTTCACAGTTGTTGATTAATTCTTCTTGTTCTTCCCATGTTGATGCATTTGAAAATACAGAGAACATTTGTTTCCTTGTGTGTCACACTTGGAACATCCAATGAGTTTGTGAAAATCATGCATAGCATCCATGCTGTCGCTGAAACGAGCAGTGTTTTGGATACCCTCGAGTTTGAACCGAGCCACTTCTCTCTCATTTGGACGAACTTGACTCTTCACTTGTCTCCAATTCGACAAAGTCTTCATCACATTAGGATTATCAATAAAATGCTCAACTGGTTTTTTGTAAGGGGTTTGTTCTAATCGAGTTTCGTGATCATTACCTTTTTCTTTTTCCGACTCTATCATCTTCTTTTCAACCCCACTAATGGAAACATATTTTCTCTTTTTGATACAATTTCTTTTACCAAGAATTTGTTCTGTCTTGAATCCATCACCTTGAAGCACTTGATCTCTTTGCATCAATTCCATTGTAGACTTGTCGATTGATTTTTGAACGTAGGGTTTTTGGTTTTTTTTCTATGCAAGGTTTTTTTGTTGTTAATCTTAACTATATTGGTTTTTGGAACGGAGGGTTTATCATGCAAGGTATTGTTTGCTTGAATCCTCCTTAGTTTTATTTATGTTCTAGCAAGGCACTTTCTAATCTTTTGTTCACATGGATTAATCTTTTGTTCACATGTATCAGCGAACAGTTCCTTGATGCTAAAGATACAATAAATCCTTTTTTTTTTTTTTTTTATGGAAAGATATAATAAATGTTTATTGTGAATGGAAAATATAATACTTCATAAATTTTTTCATTTGACAGCAAAGATATGTCACTATTTTTATTTTATTTTCCATAATATCCATTCTAAATTCTAATGAATAAATTATTTGAAATAAAGATTTAGGTTGTTTTCTACTAAGATTTAGTTTGTTGATTGAAATATATTAAATATCTTAAAAACAGAAATATATCACATAACTCATAATCAACATAAGAAAATATAACTTCATAAACAGATTACTATATGTTATGACATTTTCGAATAGCTTGTCTTGTTCACTCAAATTAAGGTCTTTATTTGAAGTTTCTAAAAGAATGTTTCAACCAATTTTAAGAACATCAAAACTCTTGTCATGTTCAAACTCAATGAGTTTGTATATGTGTCTAAAACCTTTCCAATGTGCTAAATGTTCTCTAAGAAGCAACTGTTGATAAATGTGTGGCCAAAACATCTCTAACCATTTATACCAAAACATGTAACGAAAGCAATTTTGCTTCTAACAAATGAGAATGTCAAATTTTGCATCATCCTTTTCAGCAAGGTCTCTTAAATACCTCTCAAGGTCATAACTGTTCTTTTGTTTAAAGCATCTTCCCTTGCATAAAGTGATGGCTTTTTTGAAATGGCAGATTGTTTAGTTGAGGAACTGTTGTTTCCTACTGGCCTAGCAAAGGTTTAAGCCAAAAAATGGTTTTCATGGGCAAATTTGTATAGATTGTACAATTCACTATTAAAGAGTTTATTAAGATGAGATACAAGTGTTTCAAGAAATTAGCCTTAAACATGTTCTTTAAGAACAAAACCTAATTTCTACAATTTTCATGAATCTCTTCCCATTGCAAAGAGACTCAATGATTTATCCCAAGGTTTTTCCCAACCCTAGTTTCTATCCCTAAAGGAACCAACCCTTAGCCTTTGATTTCCTAAGTATTACCTCTTATGGCTTAGTTTGCCTCACTTTCACCTCTTGTTAGAACTGAAAACCAACACCTTGTATATATAGGCATCACAGCCTGTCTTGCACTTTTAGAAATATCCTTGTAGCTCATATTTGTTGCCAAGCTATAAAACCTCCTTATATACTTATGATTTCTTGAGAAAGAAGTATCATCTTCAACTTTCTTGAGAAACATAAGAGAAATTTCCAACAAGATTTTGAGTCACACACAACACTTACAATCATTTGGCATAAGAAACTTGAGGGAGAATTTTAAAAAAGTTAAAAACTTCAACACCAGGAAAACAAAGATATACCACAATCAATAACCAATAATGAGTTCGGTGAATGTTGGTACATGGGTTAGTCCCAATTCTATGTTGAACCAAACAATCACATCCAAACACCAAACGAGTTCATCCGATACTCTATATTGCCGCATCCAAACTCAAAGAAGAATCCATACCCAATTTCAATTTCAATGCCTATATGTTAGAAAAAGCCAATGTTCCAAACAAACTATTGGATGAAGCAATTGTAATAAAGGAACAAGAGAAGATTCACGAAGCCATGCGACACTCCATCATCGTTGGATGAAAACGAGCGTGTAACGGTACTCGCTGGCAGAAAAAAAGAAACATTAATCGCATTAGGATGCACTGTTGAAATGATCTATCCCATGTCGTTGTTAAATTATGATGGTTTACTATGCATGGACATTGCGGATTTCGATGAAAGGGGTTCCACTTGAAAAAGTTGTTAAATGTGGATTTGCAAAACAAGTATATGGTAAGGGAAGACAAACATTGTAGCACCGACCTTTTTAATAGAAGACATGTCTGTCGTTGACGTGAAACCCACACATGTAATTACGATTAACTAATTTATTTTTTTTTAATTTTTTTACCGATGTCAACGTTTCAGTGTCGTGTTCAATAAAATTTAGGTAATTAACTATTAATCATCTAATTCAATCAATTAATTTTTCAATTTAGTTTAAGAAAATGCTTTGACACCTCATCATGATAAATACTATCAAAACTCAACCAATCAACAACATTCCTCCGAACATTTTTAACCGGAATACAATTGAAAAATAAATGTTTAGAATTCTCCACCAAAAGAAAAGGTCCCTCGAGCTAAGTAGTACTACAATATATGTCAAAATGCTCTTTCAATAATACTAATGTATTCTTAGGATTGGATTGAAACCCAAGAATTAAGAGAGGGTTAAGTAATTAATTACTCCCTCGGGTCTTTTTTATAAAAGACAAATGTGTCAACAAATGTTTACGTATTTGGTTCATAAAATAGACTAAATACATAGTATTTCATCGACATATTTGTCTAATATAAAAAAGACTAGAAGGAGTAATTAATTTTGTAGTAATTTGGTCAATTAATTTTAAAATTTGGAGAAACGGTCCAATTTAAAAAAATATTGTTTTTGAGGCAGTAAATAAATATAAAGTTGGGCATATGACCCTTTTTGTACCAATAAAAAAATATGAAAGGTATAACAATAAATACACTTTTTGTAACCAATAAATGCACACTTTTATTACCGTTGAAAGGAATGTTTCTCCCGCGAGCTGACGCGTTCCTATTTCTCACAAATCAAAACCCTAACTAACAGTTACATATACACAATGAGCAAACCCTAACTCTATTACATTCTTATTTACCGCTAAACCCTAACTCTGTTGTTCCGCCCCCATCACCGGTCTATCTTACATTCAACAAAATCACTTCCTCTTGGGAGAAAAATATACTCAGAAAAAACCCTTCCTTATTTCACAAACCCTCCGATGATAAAGGAAAAAACCAAACATGTGTCCAAGCAAAACAAAAGTGATTCAAGGTGTTGGATTCACGGCAAAACCAGTTTTTGTGAAAGAAAATTGTATCAAGAAGAAGAGAAAATTTGTTTCCATTAATGCGCTTGAAAAGAAGATGCAATTAGAGTCAGAAAAAGAAGGAGTTGCTGTTGATCATCAAACTCCATTTCAGCAAACTCCTCCCAAGAAACTTGTTGATCCTTCTATTGATGATCCTCAAGTGAAGAACACTTTGTCTAATTGGAGACAACTGAAGAGTCAAAGTCGTCAAGATCAGAGAGAAGAGGCTCGACTCAAACTCGAGAAGATCCAAAATACCGCTTGCTTCAAGGACAACATAGATGCTATGAATGATTTTCACAAACTTATTGGATGTTCTGAGGAATCGATCTTATGTTATCAACATGGGAGGAACAAGTAATTATCAATAGTTGTTTAAGGTTTGGGTGTGTGTTTATTTAGGTTTAGTTTTGTAACTCTACTGTCATGTATAATTGTGGCAGTATATACATTCTTAATTAGGTGATCACAATTGCTGTAATTGGAACTATCCATTCTTTTGTTGTGTGTGTGTGTGTGGCACTTCTTGTGTCTTCTTTCGTTATATAAATGTATTTGTTTTAGCCATATATTCGGTTTCTTACTTGATTGGGTGTTTTGGTGTTTGTAATTAGTGTGTCTGACTTGTTTATTTTCTTGATTTTTTTGATAGCTCCTGAGTCCTGATGATACCCAAACAAACCTACAAAGTTAATTAATAGCAAAATACAATAGAAAAACTCCTAACCTAAAATTGGAAGATATTATTAATATTAGGGTCATCACAAAGATATGATTGTTAGATGGAATACAGATCTTATTTATTATTGTAGGTTTATGTTAATCAATATATAATAAAACCATCTGGTTTATGATTTTTTTATATCTATCTACAAGTCAGAAAATTTATGTATTATAGTTTAATCATTAAAGAATCAAACCAATCAATTAGATTTTGTCATCCTACTAATTTACTGAATTTATTTAACAGTTCATTGATCCATGTGGAAAAAGTAGAAAATTCACAGATCATGTGTAAAACTAAAGGGAATATATGTCAGCTAAGATATCAATGCCAATTTAGTAACGTCAATGATGAAAATCCCTAAAGTGGAATTACTGCAACGCAAAGTGCTTCGAGGTGGATTCAATGCACACGACAAAATAAATTGGCTATTATGGTGTTTCTTAAGCGTCCTACTTTTTGTTTCTTTCTAAAATACCATTTGATTGAATTATATAATCCGAACCATGTTTTTGTTATATAATACGAATTGTTTTAAAGATCAACAAACTGCTTGAAATGATTTCGTGTCTTTGTATATTCAACAACAAATTTTCATTATATAAAATAATATAAATGACATTGAGCTTATGATTATATCACTAAATCATTATATAGTTGTTAATGATATACATTTCTACTAATCTGCTCAAGGCCTATGCTACAATCATCAAGTCCAAGACTTTCATTCTTTTCAATCTTTACTTCATCTCCAACCTTTATGTCAGCAGTAACCTTCTCTTCAGGGTCAAGGTTTTCAAAAAAGGTACAAATCATCATTTCCTATTACCTCATACCCGTCATCTGATGGTCGGATTAGGCAAGTGTCCCAAATCGTTTACCAAGTAATAAAGTGATAAGTAGAGTATCATATCCACAGGGATTGTCGTTTCAAACCAAACAATTCACGTTACTAATTTGGGAACAATAAAATAAATAAGAGATAAGGGTTTATAGTTTTGCAATTTAATATGTTTGCAACAGAGCAAAGTTTACCTGTTTTGATTACAAAATGTTAGCGGCTGTTAGGATTCTTTAAATCCCATATATTTATTTGTTGGAAGTAATTAGCAGTCAAGTCAAGTTCAATTATTCTAAGTAGATTATTTAAGTGATGAGCTCGTCGGGACGTTCTAACCTAATCAACAGTCAAGTTGCACCTGCTGGTCAAATGATGATCCTTACGTGTGGGGTGTTACTCTCTTAGAGACATAGGTCTATCCCTTCGTCTGTCGAGTTGCACCTGCTGATATTAAAACAAATACTTAAATTAGAGTTCCTAAATTTTCAAAGGTATGACTTCCTAGTGTTCCTAAAGGTTCCTTCATCTATGAATCTTAGAAGTACATAACACACTCTCCCTCTTGATAGTTCTACAAACGGGAAACCCTATCAGCGTCTATCTTACCAAGGTGAAAGAAAAATGAAGTTACTGGGCTTATTTAAGTCGTGAAGTCACCTGTTTCCTTAATTAATAACTAGTTACTACCTGATTGCAGCAGATGTTCATCAATATTAGGTATGTTACCTCTCTAAGTACTTACTATTAGGGTACGCTCACTTTCGGTTTGATTTTCTAGTTAATAATTAATAATTTCCTGGTTAGACATATATAATTATCAATATTAGCCATGTCACAACCTAAGTGCCTAAATCAGGGTTATGCTTCAGAGGAGACAAATCTTACGCACTATAGTAAAACTACAAAGCGAATAGAAAATAATTGAATAAAAGACTTTACATTAAATAATTATCCAACAAACAAAATAGAGGTTCATCTTAGAACCCTAGCCTAAAAAGATTTAGTTACCCATGGTAACTAAAGGCAAATTACAAAAGAAATAAAACATTCCCTAGAAAAACCTTGAGTGAGGAGAGAGACTCTTCCCTTGAAGCTCCTTGTGCTTGACTTCGTCTTGAAACGCTTTATTATGAATTAGAAATTGTGAATAAGGAATGCGGTATTTATAGGGAGAGTTTCCACCTGAACTAGGGCTAAACTATCAGGTTTTTTGCACTAAAAAAAATCAAAAAACAGCGCCTTGGCCTGCAAGGAACAATCGCCGAGAACCATGCACTAGGCGGATGTTAGTAGTAGTTTGGGCAATAGGCGCCTATATTCATGCGCAAGGCGCAACGCCCTAGTGCAAAGTTCCTAGGCGCTTGGCGCCCCATTATGTGCTCTTAGGTGCATGTGAGTACGTTCGTTGCTGAAAATGCATGTTTCTTCGCCTTTTTGAGTGTTTGCTTCTATGTGAGATGTCTTTGAACTTGGGAACACCATTCCTCCCTATGTAACGTCTTATGAGACCTCTTGAATCTTCATATTTTCATCTTCCCAAGGAATTCACAAATCTTCAGATGTCTTGCTTTGCCGATATGCATGATTTCTTCGTGAATTACAACAAAACATTCTAAAATTGCTATTTCTCGAGAAGAATAGAATTACTGACTCAAATATAAAAAACATTCAAATTATCCCAAAATTATAAGCAATTGATCTAAGGCTCCTCTATTTTGGTTGTAAAACATTGAAAATAACTGAAAAACATGCTAAGAATAACATTAGATGACCTGTCATCAGTTGGAGTTCTTATGTTCAAATGAAGACCAACGAGTAACTATTTATCAACAAATTGCAAATAAAGTTAAAATAAAGTTAGTTGCATGGAAGGTTTCTATCTTTCTATTATCGGAAGGGTTCAGTTAGTCAAGTATGTGGTGCACAACATGTAACTTTAGACATTGACCATGTTTTCATGGCCTACTAGTTTACGTAAAGAGTTTGAAAAGTGGGTAAGGAATTTCATTTAGAGTGGGGACATTTCCAATAAGAAGATTTATGAACAGAAATTCATTAGGGGTTTTAGCCCATTTTTAGTTTCATCTTAGAGTTAAATTAGGAAGTTTAAATGTATTTTAGTCGATATTTGTAAATGAATCCTTAATAAGTCATGAAAAGACAAAAAATAGGAAAATAATCTTGAAACCATCGAAATCCACCCGAGCCAGAAAACTTGGTGACCGTGCTATGCTTTTAACAAGTTAAACACTGATGATTGAGGCATAGTAGATATAGATGTTCTGCTGAGAGTAAATTGAGAAATGAGTAAAGAAACTATAAGTGGGTCTATCACGTATTGCGAGCTATGAGCCCAACATCGTGAAATGTGAAGGAAAGGCAAGGTGTTCACCACTGTCTCACTTGAGTCACGAGATGAGCTGCCCATTGTGAGTATTGAAGGAAAAGTGTAATGATTGCTCTATGTTAGGCTCACATCGCAAGTTACATGCTCACGTCACGGGCCAACTTACCCTTAATTTTAGGAAAACACACGACTATATATATTGGACCCCTAGGACAGTGAAAAATATCTTTTGACGAGGATACGAAGGCAGGAACGTGATTTTAGAATATTAGGCGCAACCAGAGCCATTTAGGAGCCAATGAATCATCAATTGGTGGTTCTTTTCTTATGTTTCTTTATTAATATTAATCTGGGGTTGGCCCAACGGTTGGCTTGAGATCTTGGAGGCTGCTCCTCTGAAGGTCTCATGTTTAATTCACTCTGGTGCCAATTTTAGTGGGAAATTCCATACAGAGTCTTGCTCTGGATTTAAATGGACCCCGCAAGTGGGCGGTGGGATTTGTCCCCTTGGATCACATACCTAGTTTTTTTAAAAAAAAAGAATCATGATAGCTAACTCTCTTTAGTTTAGGCTATGAAAGAGGAACTTCCATGTGATTGTTTGGTTATGTATTACATGTATTCAATTGATTATTTTTGTATTTTATTCGGTTCATTTTATCCTTAATGGTTTTATGTGTTTACGAATGTTCACATATTGATCTAGGTCTCTATGCTTACTAACCCTAACTTTGGGTTTTTACCTAATTTAACTGTTCAATTGTTATTAGCTTCGGACATACCCTAATAATCATTTGTGTACTTAATTTGGAGTTCTTAAACCTTCAAGAGTTATCGGCTCACGTAAGATATTAGGGAGCAATAATAATTGAAGAGTGTTGATGACCAAGACATTGGCATAACTATTTTGATCAAATTTTTACAAGTGAATAATCATTCCTAGTTGTATTCATAGTTTACTTTTACCCAAGCAGTTCAGATCAGAGAATCTGACATGACTCAATCGCCTTTTAGTCTATCTCGTAAGTCATTCAAACCAATTCATTTGCCAAGTGTGACCCCCTGGTACATACATCTTAATCATAATCGTAGTAGTTTAGTAGAAATAATACAATCCCTATGGAGATGAACTTTATACTACTTGTTAGCACACTACTAAATTTGCTAGTATATTGTCATTAAAGATGGTTATTGTGGCTTGGAAAAAGTTTGTTTTGATTATGATGAAAGGGAATTTGCTACAAAATATCTTATTTGTTTGAACGAAGCAACTAATTTAAAGCTTTGTTGGGAACTATTGCTGTCTGAGGAGCAATGGGTTGGCTTACTTAGAAGCAGAGTTAAAAGGGGATTAATTTGCATCAATCATCATTTTTTTTTTCCATCTATATGGAGTGTTATGAGTTTCAAACTATTGCGAACCATTCAAATTAAATTAGTGTGACGGTGAAAAAAATTAACTTGTGGCTGGATTCATTGTGGGAAAACACTAGCACAAATTTTCAGTTTATCCATTGATATTGATACAGTTTGGTCCCTTTGTGACTGAACATTGAATCCTCAATGCAAGATAGTGATAATTGTTTCCCTAATCAGCATCATAAATGAAATTGGTTAGAAACCACTAAAAAGGAGAAAAAAATCAGAACATCATACCAGATATATAAAATCGCAACACTTAGCATTTTTGAACAACATTAGCCTTTTTGCAGAAAATCAGAACATCATACCAAATATATAAAATCGCAATACAAGTTTATTATACTCTTGAACACATTAAAGTTTTAGGTCTTACACTCTTCAACACATATTTCACTCTTTCACAATTTGTTCCTTGGCGAGCATCTCCTGAAAAAAAAAAATTTCTTTTATTTGATAAAAAAATATGGTGGTGTTAAAATATATAGTTCCAAAGTTTCAAAAACAAAAATTACAACAAGTATTTTTTTTTTTTTGAGTATTACAAAACCTAGTTGCCTAGCACTAAAATACATATGTTACTCACTTCAATTTGTATTTATTTTCTTTGCTCATCAAAACAATCTGTTCAACAAAAATGAGAATGTTAAATATTCAAAATAAGTTTACTCACATGAGTCACATGGGTCATTGGTGCGTTTTTTCTCTTTTCTCTTCTTGGATCAGTCATTGGTACATCTTTTCTCTTTTCTCTTCTTGGCATTCTTTTCCTGTAAAAATTTGGTTGTATAGTATAAGTAAAAATTTAGAATTTATTGAAAGTATATTTAAAAAGAATTAAGTTACAAAAGAGCATATGGTATTAGTACTGAAAATATTTACAAAAGAGCATATAGTTACAAAAGAGATTTAATATTTTACGAAAAATTTATTGAAAATTACGAAGGTTCACCTTGTTAGATTCATATGAAACAACTCATACACATATCAGTGATGATGTCTAAAAATATATAATGACTAACGATTAAATTCAAAGCACAATAGTACAAGTGTACAACCATTACCTCTATACACATTTAGATTCTGATTATCATTAAAGTACCATTTTCGACAAAGTCCGTATCAAATGGTAAATACGGCCAACATTGATATTTTTCAAAGCAAAGTAACTTGTTCAAGTTTGAAAACTTACAATTCAATTTTTAATTAGTCCTATAAGCATGAACGTAGCCCACTTGTAAACTATTAAACATTAGTTCCAAGTTTGGACTAAGTCCGTATGAGAAATCCTAAATTCAAGTATCTCACGATATCATACAAAAACCAATTTTACGTGATTAAGACATTGCATTAATTTTACATGCTTTGCCTAAGTCCATATGAACTGTAGACTAACCATGTAATCATCTTAGTTCTCAAAAATTCACTTTCCGACAAAATCCGAAAATACCACAAGTTCAAGTTTCAAACCATTTAGAAAATCCCAAGTTTGAATAGGCTAATCATGTTCCAGTAGGTTTAGGAGTATAAACAGTGATTAAACAAGTTGAAAGAAGTGTTTTACAAAGCTCGGATTGGTCCCCGGAAGCCCGGAACAAAAATCAAAAGGTGCTGAAACTGGGCTCGTTCGCTTAAGCGACCAAGTTCCAGAAGCTTACAGTAATTGTTTGCTTACCATTCGCTTAAGCGAACAGTCATCAATTCTGCAGAAAAACTTTTGGGTTCCAACCCTTTTTCACCCAAAAACCCAAATTTTGATCTCCCAATACCCAAATTCGTTTCCATAGGTTGTTTACAGGTTCATGAACTCAAAAGGGCTTTCAAAAACACATCAAACATGAAATCAAATGCCATTTCAACATGATTCACCAAATCAACCCATTTTTACAAAAACCATCAACAAATTAAACCCATCACAAATCCATGATTATGAACACCCAAGTTATGAATCACCAACGACAATATCTCATAACAAAAACAACATCAATTAAACATGAATTCCACCTCAAATCAACAACAACATAGCACAATTCAACAATTAGAGCACAATTCACAACATACCCATTTTCACATATTATGAACATGCAATTTCATCATCAACAATTGAATTATGAACAATTTCATATCCTCAAACATATCACTAAAAGTAGAGCACGAATTTCAACAAATAAACTCACAATAATCACTTATCCAAAATAAGCACTTATGCAAAGAATTAAAGAAAAGATTACAACTAAGAGATTATGATTGAATTCTAACCCCCTTACCTCAATAAGCAATAATCCTAGCAAAAGCTTCAATTTAGCTCATAGAATCTCTATCACCTCTTTGATTCTTCAAGCTTTCTGCTAACCCTTTTGCTCTCTCTCTCTCTCTCTCTCTCTCTCTCTCTCTCTCTCTCTCTCTCTCTCTCTCTCTCTCTCTCTCTCTCTCCAAATTCTTATGAAATGAATAATGACACTAGGTGACCTAATTTTCTCAAAGGCTAAGGTCTAAATAGGCTCACCACTTAATGGGCTTAACCCTTAATGCCTTAACGAGCTCAACTCACTTACTAACTAACTCGCAATTAATTACTCGCTTACGGTTAAAGTTATCGAATACTTATCACCTCACCACTAATTACCATACTAGTAACTTAGTAAAATAATAACTCATATTTAATCACTAAAAATAATCCTTATCATGGAATTACTAAATTACCCTTATTTGCAAAATGACTAAAATACCCTTCTCATACTAAACCCGTCAAAACACACACAAAGGCAATTAATCACATACAAGCATAAATAACACACATTAAAACAATCAAATCTAGCGAAAATCGGGCTGTTACACTCCTTCCTTCGCCGTCTCCAAATGAGTATCCAAAGCAGCCTCACTTTTTGGTCGTACCAAAAAGAAGCGCTCTTTGAAACTCCATACCTTTCCCGCGAAGATTTCGAACATTTTCTTGGTTTGACGAAAGGAGACCCAGTCGTCCCCCCACTGGACAGTGAAAATGGTGAAAAAGACGTTCTTAAGAGGAGGAACCCTCAAATGCTGGCACACCAGTTCAAACGCCCTCATCAAAGCATACGAGTTGGGGTGAATTTGTGACAGAGACAGCTTAATCCAACGAAGCACCTCTCATTGGAAATCAGAGAAGGGGAGTTGAAAACCCATGTCCTTGAAAACCACTTCATAAAGACATAGTTGTTATATTCCGAACACAGTCTATCAGAAGTGCTCGAAAGTACGACCTCCCAATCTTCGATTTTACCAACATAAGTAAAAGGGATTTCTCCCATTCCGTCCAAAGCAAACAACGATTCTGTCTCAAGGGGTTCCTCCCCCGTCCAAGTAAGAGCTAGTGCGGCGAGGAAGGGATCAGACTGAAGGTGAGAAAAACACAAGAAGGGGGGGGGGTTGAACTGTGTTAGCTTTTTCTTCGTTTTCTCCTACTGAAGTCACTGTTCAGAAGCAAATAGAATTCAGCTTCTGAGGTGATGTTTAGAATCTAAATGCAGCGGATAAAACAAAGAGAGAGAGAGAGAGAGAAGAAAGACACCAAGCAATTATATAGGTTCCTTCCGCAAACCGGAAGTAGTCCTGTCCCCCTTGCACTTCCAAGGAGAGTTCACTAAAAATGTAATATCTGATTACAATTGCTCACTGCTGAAACTAGCAAGAGACTTCAAACTACTCAAGCACAAGTGCAAGAGATTTCCTATGCTCAAGAACTTAATCAAGAGACTTCCTATGCTCAAGCACAACTGCAAGAGACTTCTATTCAAACAGAATTACAAAGAAATTTGTTTGAGGTTGAACACTTGATATACAATTAGTGGTGTTCACAATACAAATCAGATACAGACTCTTTAACACTCTAGAATTTCTAAGATATGGAAGTTGTTAAGAAATTCTAAGTGAACTTTGATGTTAAACAATTTCAGCAGAGTTTTGGCACTTGTAAATTGTTGTATGAGTCTTGAGTATCCAATCAACAGGTCTTCACTCCTTTATATAGAGGTGTGAAAGAGAAGTTGTATAATGCCAGCACATCAAAAAGAGTCGTTTGAAGCTTGATCAAATCACCAATGATCTGTTGCCTGATTTGGTTATTGTCATATGAAGGAGCAATTTCAAATCCATTCCAAGTCTAGAGGAACACCGTTGCAGGCACATCTGTTGTTCTTGTATTAGCAGACATAAAAACAGAGTAGTGGAGATAGTGGTTGTACACTTCGTACAAATTTCCTTTTTCAACGCTCTCCAAAGATTAAGCATCCAATGCCTTCAAATCCATTTGAAATAGTCGTTGCTTCATGTTTCTAGTCTTCTCTGATGATAGCCTTTACACGTGTCACTCAAAAACCAAAGGTCATGTCTCCTCAAACTTCCCTCCAGACGTGGACATTAATGACAGAATGACAATCACCAAACTTCCTGACGAGGGAATCTTTCCTTCCAACCAGGAAAGGATCGAACATCCACATGCCGAACACAAATCACTCTGTTATCGAACTTACTTAACTATGGAACTAAAAGTACTTGAAGAACAGCGAGCACGTCCCCATGCATGCTCGCCCGATCCTCTCAAAGTGCTACAGACGCCAGACTCAAGGCGTTCTCGCACGTCCCAACGGCTCGGCTCCCCCTGAACGAGCCCCTCCTCTTCGACTGTCCACAAACATCAATGCGTACTCGCCCTTAAGTCATCACCCTTCATCAAGAGTAACAACTTGGGGGGCTACTGTTCTGGACCGGCCAAAAGGAGTTTTGTCCCATCTACTTAGGCCCAATACAAACCCAAGCCCAAATAACACATTTGGCAACACTACTTGCGATACACCTCTTCCCCGCGAAAGGGGTTTACGAAGCAAGCGAGACTGGTTCAAGCGAACCCCAACGTCTCTTTGCACGTTCCCACAATAATCTCTCTGGCGGTTACACTTCCCACGATTTCGTAACCGCCAGAGCCTGGTGTGCCATTACAACGACTCTGCAGCCCTCCACCTCTATATATAGGGGACTCGTAGAAGTCCCTAAGGTAGAATCTTCTTCTCCTCTTAACCCTCACTCTCTGATCTCTACTGACTTGAGCGTTGGAGTGTCCGCAGGTACACACCCCTCCGCCGTTCCAAGAGTATTCTTAACGCATTCCACCACCATTCAAACCACCGCATTTAAAGCACCGACAGTCACCTTTTGATCAGGTACGATCATATATGTTCTTGGTTTGAATTACATGCTTAAAAACATTTCTTTTTGACCGAATGATGTTGAATATTCGTTTTTATGAGTTTGGAGGGAAGAAAGTGCTTATTTAATAGCTGAAAAAATGAAATCTGGGCTGGGCTAATAGATTACCTGCTACTGGTAATCGATTACCAGTTGTAAATTTTGCAATGCCGAGCCATATGGTAATCGATTACCCACATATGGTAATTGATTACCAGTTCATGAAAATTCAAAATTTTGGAGTTTAATTGGGGATTATGTCTCATCCCAATCCTTTTATTTTTATCCAGGTACTCAGGTGGCTCGCTGCAAGAGTAAGGAGAGAGCTACCGATTGATCGTGCTTTTATGTTGTGCTTTAGCTTATGTCTCTCGTGTTATGTTACGTACTCAGATTATGTATTTGATATTATGTACTCGTCAGTTAGTATATGTATCCGTCAGTTTAAACTTCTGTATTGTAAATTTAATGTATCCAATACAAAATTTTAACGCTCTAATACGAATTCTAGACAACTCATTATGGACGTTACATAATCATTCCAAGTTATATTCATAGTTTACTTTTACTCAAGCAGTTCAGATAAGGGAATCTGACATGACCCAGTTGCCTTTTAGTCTATCTCATAAGTCTAAACCAAACTGAAATTGGTTTGAAAAATTAACCAGTTTTTATTAAAGTGGGTTTTAAGAACTGAATCAAACTGGTAATTATGGTGCAGTTACAGTTCAGTTATGAACCACGAACACCCCTACTCAGGAGCAATGGGTTGGCTTACTTAGAAGCAGAGTTATATGGTGATTAACTTGCATCAAGCATCATATTTTTTTCATCCGTATGGAGTGGTATTAGTTTCAAATTATTTTGAATAATTCAAATTAGATTACTGTGACAGTGAAAAAAAATTAACTTACGGCTGGATTTATTGTGTGGGAAAACACTAGCACAAACTTTCAGTTTACCCATTGATATATGTTTCATAATTTTTCTTCAAAACTCATAAACTATATCATGAATCATTAGTGGAATATCGAAGAAGATTTGAATGAGGTATTTCGTAATTTGAGAAAATTTGTGTATCAAGTAAGTCACTAATCCTTTACAAGGTCAAGCAGATCAATTTATTTGGAAGCATGATACTACTGATGTCTTGTCCTTGAAAATTTAAAGAACATTATTTTTCAAAGATACAGTGGGACAAAGATATTCCCCCCACTAAATCTTTGGTGGTTTGGATGTTCATGTTGGACAAGTCGTCTACTCATGAAATTTTATCTTATATAGGATAGGATAGGATATGATGGTGTGTTCCTTATATGTCTTCTCTTTGCTCTCAAACTATGGAAACATCATTCCATTTATTTTTTGAATGTCCCTATGCCTACATCATTTGGTGTTGGTTTGCATATGTGTTGAACTTTACTTTCCATTTTCAATCAAAAGAAGACAGTTTTGGCCGATTGTGACTCAACATAATCCTCAATGCAAGATAGTGATAATTGTTTCCCTAATCAACATCATATATGAAATTGGGTAGAAACCACTAAAAAGGAGAAAAAAATCAGAACATCATACCAGATATATAAAATCGCAACACTTAGCATTTTTGAACAATATTAGCCTTTTTGCAGAAAATTAGAACATAATACCAAACATATGAAATCACAATACAAGTTTATTACACTCTTGAACACATTATTTTTCTCTTTCTCCTTTTTTTCCATGGCAAGCATCTTCTGAAAAGTTGCAAATCAGAAAATAAGTACGTAGTTTATTTTGGAAAATTATTACATCCAATACACTAATATATTAGTAATTAATGACAGTGCTGAACTTTCAAAGTATAAAAGTAGATGTAAGTTTTGACAACAAAAAATAATTGTTTTCTTTGACAAAAAAAATATGGTGATTTTAAAATTGTGTTACTTATTAGCAAGAATATATAGTTCCAAAGTTTAAAAAACAAAAATTACAAATAGTTTTTTTTTTTTTGAGAGTATTACAAAACCTAGTTGACTAGCACTGAAATACATATGTTACTCACTTCAACTTCTATTTATTTTCTTTGCTCATCACTACGAATTGCAAAACATTTCTAACAGTGAAACTCAAAACAATGCGTTGAAAAAAAATGAAAATGTTAAATATACAAAATAAGCTTACTCATAGGAGTCACATCAGTCATTGTTGTGTTTTTTCTCTTTTCCCTTCTTGGATCGGTCATTGGTACGTTTTTTTTCTTTTCTCTTCTTGGCATTCTTTTTCTGTGAAAATTTGGTTGCATAGTATAAGTAAAAATTTAGAATTTATTAAAAGTATATTAATACGTAAAAAGTTCATAAATTTGGTTGTCATAAATACATTAGTAGCTATAGTATATATTTTATTCTGTAAAATCATTTTGTTTAAATTTTACTATCAATACGTAAAAAGACATAAATTTAGAGTTTATGAGATATACATTTTTTTTGGTGGTGGCCGGGGTTTGAACCTCCAACCTTGCATATATTATGCATTGTCCATATCAACTGAGCTAAGCTCACGAGAACATATGAGATATACATTAAAGAAAAGGAAACCTTACCGTTTTTAGTAAATAAAAAAGTGAATTTTATGATGATAGAAAAATGGGAAGAGATTTAATTTTTTACGAAAAATTTATTGAAAAATACGAGGGTTCACTTTCAGATTCATTTTGAGAGGGATATATTAAACAACTCATACACATATCAGTTATGATGTCTAAAAATATATAAGGACTAACGATGAAATTCAAAGAATCAAGTATACTGGAATTCCTACGCTACTTTGCCCAATAGCATACAACCCCAGATCAATTTAGAGTTTTTTCAACAATTTTTTTTTGAATGAATTTAAAAAACTAAGGGCATAAATGATTGTTGTTTAAATAAAATATCAAGATAGTTTTTGTTTACGTATGTAAACATGAATTACAATAGATGAGATATTCAGTGATCAGGAACATGTATCTTTTATCTAAGTCTTATTCATAGTGCTCTTGGAATTCCACCTAGGACATTTCACTGAGCAACCCAACTGTTGTAATTAACTTAAGTTTAAATACGTGAACAGTTTTAATGTCAATTATTCCAATATGATACATATCCAATTTCAATTTTTTTAAAATAGAAAAAAGTTTAAGAAAACGAATTTTGAAAACAATTTTATAATTTGTTTGTCATAGTGAAATGGTTATTAAAAACTAAACAACCCATAATATTTAAAAACAAGTATTTATTTATTTTTTTGACAAAACAAGTATTATTTTATCAAGTCTAAAATATTTATGCCTTTGCAAATAAAAAAAGTCTAAATGCTTTATACCCAAGTCACAGCAGTCAAATACAATGTAGCTCAAGATTGTACCTTCGGAAAGTAACTTTGAGGCAAGCTAAAATCTTCTTCATGATTAAGCATATCGATCTCTTCGTCGTCTTCTAACATTTCTATGTTGTAGAATCGATCCACCAATTGAAGGACCTCCTCAGAAGAGAAGTCTCTGTTAAAATGCCTCTTTAGATATTCCATCAGACCAAAAAGGACAAAGTTACGTTGCATTCCTGCAAGTTTCTTTGGAGAATAAATTTGTAAAGCTATCAAGAGTTGTATCTCCAATTCAACCGGATCCTCCTTCTTTGGTTCCTCCTCCTTTGATTCCTCCTCCTTTGGTTCCTCCTCCTCTTCCTCCTCCTCCTTTGATTCCTCCTCCTTTGGTTCCTTCTCCTCTTCCTCCTCTTCCTTTGATTCCTCCTCCTCTTCCTCCTCCTTTGATTCCTCCTCCTTTGGTTCCTCCTCCTTCGGTTTTGCAGTTTGTCCAATGCCACTACTCATATGGACAAATTCTGTGTTTGTGTAGTGGTTTTTCTGATTTAAAATGAAGCAATTATGAGCAAACATATATTTGTTGATAAGCCAAATTTACTATTAAGAATAAAAGGGGTACACAAAACCTAGTTATAAGATGTCAAAGTTCATTAACTTTAAATACATTCAAGTGGATTTATCCACCACGACCAAGACAAACGTTTGAAAATGATTGATATACTTTTCCATTAAGAATGTTTCGTTCTAACCAAATGCACCATTTAAATTAGCAAATATTATGAGAGGATCTCATTCATTTAAGCATGTATCATTTTTTATTTTTTTGAGTTTATGAAATCACAACCCAATGAACTCATCTTCTTCCTCAAGACGTTGCCCCCATTAACACATAATAACAAATTTCTTGCTAAAAGTCTCCGCCAAATCAACATATATTTCAAAATACTGTCCTTCAATGACAGTAGCAAATTGAATAAAGCTTTTTTATTTGAAAAATTAAATAAACTCAGTAATCTATCACACAAAGGAGAGTCTCCTATCCGTTGATCCCACCAAAAACTAGTCAAAGTTTTGTTTCCACTTTCCTACCTAACTCTCTAATAAATCAATTATTCCTCGGCATTCTTCTGAGGATGTTTTATCCTTCAACCACATTGAGGACATGGAAGGTCAAGAAACACCATTCCCCTCCGTCACTTTCTAGCATGAACTTCCTTCTAAAGTGGCCTATCATTTTGAATCAATCGCCTTCTCCATTTACCAAAAAGGTTTAAATTTACCGCTCTAACATCCTTCGTCCCAAGCCCACCTTTACTTTTTGGTGGACACACCGTTTTCTATTTCATCCAATTTTTATTTTTCCCACCTCTCAATCTCTCCAACGAAACTTTCTTTGGATACACACTATTTTCTTTCACACCAAATGCTTACTAAGAGTTACTAAACGAGGCTCCCAATTTGACAACGTCCTCGGATTCTCCCATACCGAAAGGCCAAAAAATTGATTGTATATTTATTTATCTCATTATTTTAATTATTCCCTACAATTGTATCAGTTTAATATAAGTATTTTGGTGATGATATATTTTTAATGAAAAAGAGAAATAATATTTTAGTTTTGTACAACCAGAAAACTCATGCATTAGCACGGGGTTGCGTGTTGCGCTCCTATTTTTGCATAGGACGTAATTGTGTTAAATTTATGTACTATTTACTATGAAAAGTTATATATGTTGAAAAATCACAAGATTTTATTGGTTTGTTTGTAAGCCCCATATAACTCACCAACAAAAATCAGCTCCCCTATTAATATATGAGTAAAAATATGTATGTACACAACTTATAAGAAAATTCCCACATGATAATATGTGTAAAAACATAGGCATGTTTGTAAGTTAAAAATAAAATAAAATATAGGTACATGTAATAGTATATGAAGTAAACTATAGGCCCCTATAATCAATGACATATTTTTCAAAACATTAATTTTTCATTTTAATATAGATTATTTTTTTGTCTTTATTATTTAAGTTTCTCAATGTCAATTATTTATCCCGCAATTTTTTTAAGTATTAGTAATAAATTTTTGTGGGAGAAAAATGGATAAGTTTTTTGCTTTTTTTTTACATTCATCAGTGCAAACGATGGAACTTGAAAAGAATAAAACTGAAATTTGAATAATAAAAATGGAACATTTACTAAAACAGATATGGAACAGAAAAAGCGTTATAGTACCAATTTTATTATTTTTTATACTGGTAAGGGGGACGATGGAGTGAAAAGTGAGTGAATTGAGAAAAAGTGATAAAGATTACATGTGAATAGTACAAATATGAAAAATACACTTGTATTGATGAAGTGTGTTTGAGAAACTAAACCAACTATAGTACTTTAGTGAAAGTACATTTGCTTTGATGAAGTTTCTGTTTGAAAAGCTAAATAAAACAGTACTTTGGTGAAAATGCAATAAATTGACGGAATATCCTATGTCTTGAGATATGTCAGCTTAAGTGATTATGATAGTGTTGAAAATCCCATTACATATTACTTAAATCAATTATTGACCAGACTTGACTTACTTTTAGATTGAAAAACAAAAATTTGTTTTACCACAATACAATTTTAGTCTTCCCAATTCCTCTGTAACCACCCCCACCCGACATATCTCCAGTGATGGATTTCATTATTTTGCTTCACACTTCTTTACCATAGGTTCGATTTAAGTTAAACCAATACAAAAGTGATCGGAAAAATATGAGCTACTTTATTCAAAGAATAAATTTCCGATTTTGGATAAGTTTCTTTGACCTAATTTTGAAGTTTACATGTTAAAGTGTACTCTCACATTTTATTTTTAACCTTTAATGATAAATTGTTGAGTTGAATTGATTGAAGAAGGATGACATAAAAGAAATTAAATATTTTTGTCTTTGAGCATGAATTAGGGAGTAATTTTTTTTAATAAGCTAAATTATCCAACATAAATTAGTATTGGGGATTGTACCAAAAAAAAAATTAGCATTGGGGAAGATCGAATCAGAGACATCGAGAAGGAGCACACTCCAAGGTTCAAAGTGGGTTGAATTAGCATGTAATAACATCAAAATAAGTTATGGGGTGAGAGAAGTTCTAGTGTGGCAATCAATAACTTATTCGTATCTGAATTATGTGATTTTTATTTAAATAAGTTATGTGAATTATTTATTGTTGATATGTAATTGTTGATATGTTATAGATGATGTTAAGTGATATTGAACCTTTTTGGAATGAAATTCTTATTTAAAGAGTATTTATAGTGAAATATTATTTAGACCATGAATATGTGTCGTTGGAAATATTAGATGTGAATTTAGTAATTGATGAATGAGATGTTGGTTTTTGATGAATGAGTATTGATGTTATTCCTTAGATGATAAAATAGTGATAGCTTTAATCTGGGCTGCATAAGGTACTCCTAAGGAGGATACCAGACCAATGAGGGAATATACTAGGTGATATGGGTATTGAAATAGAGATTCATAATCTAGCTAGGTTTTGGTAAGTCTATATGAATAAGGGAAGTTCTTCTGAATGAATCACATAAGTATGTTAAGTTGAGGAGGGGGGTCTATGCGACAACTTACACCCCCAGTTATCTATGAAGATAAGACCATCATAATGTTCCCTTAGCCAGCATATCAATGAGGATAAGACCACTACTATATTCTCCCATCTGACTTATCAATGATGATAATTCAAACATGATATTGTGAATATTTCCGTCCATTAAGTGGTTGCATAGTACTATCGACGTCCTAACTAAGTATTTCAGATAAAAATGATACCAAAGAATCATGGCATGTGTAAAGTCTAAAAGTATGCATAGTATTACTTGATATTTAACTTTGCTTGATGGATGTTGCGAGTCATATTACTATTCTAATTAATGATTTGATATAATTTTTGTTTTTGAAGAGATTAATGATTTGATATAATATTTCTCTATTATGAATTAATACTATTTGGTCATTGTGAATTAAGTTAATCATTGATGGCTATGATTCTTAATAAAATCATTCTGATATGATACAATGTTTACTTGATGATTATGTGTTATTCTTATTGCTTTTATACTATTACATAAAAGTCTACAAATGAGTACTAGAATTACTCATAAAAGAATGGATACACAATAGTAACAAAAAAGGATACACAACAAATGCAAAACAAAGGGTGAAAATTAAAACAAAAATGCCAAAATTCTGGAAGTTTCCCTATCATGGGAGAACCAATAGAAAGCGAACAACCCCCCAAACATATATGACTCTACAACGTCCAACGTAGAGTACGTTCCACTATCTATGCATAATAGGTGCAAGGAGAGGCTTAATGCTAAAAAAAAAAAAAAATCAAAAGGAAAGAATAGTATTATCCAACAATTATGCAACATCCATTGTTTTTCCCAAAGAAATGAAATCAATTTTGAACTTTCAGATGAGCCACAAAACCAAATGTCAAACAGAAGCGTAACAAGGTCTAACTCTAGCCCCTACCTAAAGATAAAAAACAGAGAAAATATTTAATAGATCTCATGGAAGGACCCCTCTCCCATCCTAAATATTTAAACACTCGATACCATACCCGTAAAGAGAATCAACAAGCAGTAAAAAGATGTGTAGGTATTTTCGTAGAGTCCCCACAAAACACGCACAAAACATGTATAAGAGTTGAAGTTTTAGATATTTAAAAAGAGTGTACTTACTTGGACGGTATTGACCTTTTCTTTTTCCTTACTAGAAGGTGTTTTACTATTCTCATATTTTTCAACAGCTACAAAGGATTTAAGTGTAACTCCTTTGTGTTCCTTATGATGATAGTACTGCAACACAATGTAATTAAATGTTTATCATATCAATAAAAAAAATATAAAAAGACGTAATCAAAATGGAATAAAGATGATGAAACGATAAAACAAATATAAACTATTAATTAGTTGAAAGAAATCAAAATAAGTTTTTATCAGGTTTGTTAGAAGAGCAAGATAAGTTAATCTATTTGTGTGTATAAGTCAGGATTTGTAGACACATATGTAAGTATAATGATTTATACCAAATCTCAACTATTAGAATAAACTAAGCCATTGATTCTCATCTAATAAACTAAGTGAGATGTATGCAATTTTTTCTCGCTCTTTTTTTGGTTTTGCCAAAACATAATTCACTGCAAATCTAGACAACAATGGCAAGACTCACACAAAAATAAAATAATTATACTTTGCATTTTAAATCAACTTCAAGTATAATATTTGCAAATAAATATTATGATGGAGAAACTTCAAATTATTATGATTCAAGATAAAACAATTATCCCAAATCATACAAGAAAATAAATAAGTTATAGTATAAGAGAAATATTGAAATTGATGTAATAAGGATAATGTTTGAAGGCCATGACTTTACTCATTCTTTAAACTCAAGAATTTCCACTTATTTGTATAATTTCATATTATTAATTAAAGGTTCAACAACCCACAAATTGGTAGAAATTCACACTTAATATATGCTTTGAAATCTAAAGCATGAGTTGCAACTTATAACGGATCTCAAATGTACACATCGGAAAAATAAGTACTACTTCACCCAAGAACATAATCTATGATCAGGGAGAAAACGAGAAAAGATCAGGAGAAAGTCTTGAATCAGTGTTAAAAGCTTTTCTCAGGTTAATTAGCTTTAGGAGAAGAGAACATAGAGAGAATTGGATGTGCCTCACTTTATAGTTTTTTTAATTTGACATATGGGAACTATACGACTAAATTAATTTAATGGTTGAGATGTGTAAGTCATTAGAAATATACATGAAGTAAACAAATCCTTGGCTATATATATATATATATATATATATATATATATGTATGTATATATGTAT
>Ga0228711_1003539_pt1 | contig 24288 bp, 19 predicted proteins | sample MedpolnodulmetaG_2_FD_177996 | JGI IMG/M metagenome (GOLD analysis project Ga0228711, IMG submission 177996) | Root nodule microbial communities from Medicago polymorpha collected in Santa Monica, California, United States - brown nodules | ecosystem: Host-associated > Plants > Roots > Nodule... | reverse complement strand
TTTGCTGTAGTCAAACATCCAAGATCATATAGACTCTTGATGTCCAAATACCTAGCAGCCAAGATGAGTTTCAAGAGAGTATCTTGATCAACCTTGACAAAGTCAGCGTCCCACTTCTCAAGCTCATCAGAACTTGCAGCATCAACATGTTTCTTGCAATACTCAATGACCATAGCCAAGATCTTGCCAGTTACATTCGTTAGAGGGATTCCAGTGTCGTTGACACACTCATCGTCGATCAAATGCTTGATCGTCTGAGATTGCACTGCCACTGCCTCTTCGATTTCAAAGGTCTCGCCTTCAGAACTCTTCAGGATGATCTTCTTCAACGATGATGATGCCATGACTTTGAAACCCTAAATTTCTGTGTCTTTCTCTGAGTTTGAAAAGAATAGGCGTGAGTGTGTACTATTTATAAAGCCCACGCCTAGGAATATGTTATTTTAAATAAAAAAAATTGGTCAAAGAATGTTTTATTTTCAACTCAAAATATATTTTTTTAAATAAAAAAATTATTTGTTTTTTCTCTCAAAAATATTTTAATGAAAAAATTTTGTTACTAGAATATTGTATTTTGAATTAAAATAATATGTTTCTAGAATATTGTATTTTCAATTAAATAAAATTGTATCTAGAAAATTTTATTTTAAATTAAAAAATTGTATCCAAGATGTTAAAAAATATGGAATGGAGTAATTTCACATATTCAACATAATCTACATAATGAAGTTACAGTTGGAAATAAGAGCATATATAGAATATGGTAATTATACTTAACCGATGTAATATGTACTGAAATTGTCGGGGTTCCTCTGTATCAAAGTTATCCTATGTATTCCTATGTTCACAAAATGATAGAGAACAACATTGACACACCTAGTAAGAAAAAATCAATCAGAATAAAAGAATAATGCCACAACATTAATGCAAAAGAAAATAGGAACGTATTGATACCATAATTTTAAACAAAAACAGACAAGGAAATGAATTGATAAAAAAATTGTTTCAACATCACATAAACCGGGAAAGATCAGAATGATACAACCAAATGAAAAGATACACAAACTGATTCAATATTAATACCAAACAGAACGATGAAAACTACATATCCCTTCCTACACTTGAACAAATGCACAAAACAATCAACACAACATCAAATATGTCATATGTAATAAGTATTATGGTGTTACTTCATATCCCATGGGAGGACATGTAATTTTCTTTAGAGCAATCGAATTCATCATAAACTAGTTCTTGATGGACCGAGTTCTAGGCTTTACTCCAAATTCTAGAATCTCTTTGGTCCAATTATTCCGAAGACTTATTTTAGTCATCTTTGTCATAGTTTTATGAGGATTTGTTTTGCCATCAAAAAAGACTTAGCGGCGCAGTTTGTTGCCCACTCGTCTTTCAATCATGTGTAATTTTATGATTCAATCATTTATAGTAAATCCTATATTTTGACATTTAGTCAAAAAGAGGTCTATTATTATTAACTTTTGGTATACTGTTTTAATATATCAAAAATTGATAATAATCGATCTCTTTATTACTTAATGTCAAAATCCAGGTTACTTCAAATTTTGTAATCTCTATGATCCAATTATTCCCAAGACTTTTTAAACAAAAAATGTATTCCCTTCACGCTTTGCTTCAAATTTTACTATCAAAAGTATGGAAGATTCTTGGCATGCAACATGACTCTTGATGAATCTTGCAGAGTTCTATTTTTACTTTCAACCACTTCATTTTGCTGAGGTGTAATAGGTGATGAAAATTCATGACCAATCCCTTCTGAGGAACAAAACTAATAAAACTTGATGTTTTCAAATTCCTTTCCATGGTCACTCCTAATTCTTACTATTACACTCCTTTTTTCTCTTTGAAGTCGTTCACATAGATCTTTGAAAACTTCAAATGTGTCAGATTTTTCTCTAATAAAACATACACGTGTGTATCTCGAAAAATCATCAACACAAACAAAAACTTACCTTTTTCCACCCAAAAATTCCACTTGCATAGACACTATGATATCTGTGTGTAGTAATTCAAAAACTTTAGAGGTGGTAAGATGTTGTAGCTTCTTGTAGGAGATCTTGGTTTGCTTACCAATTTGGCATTCTCCACAAATTTTGCCTTCCTAAATCTTTAGCTAGGTAACCCCTTGATGTCTTCTTTAGATATAATCTTCTTCAATCTCTTGAGGTTGATATGACCAAGTATTTGATGCCACAACTTGACCTCATCTTCCTTGGATATCAAACATGTTGAGGGTTGGATCTTGTTTTGAGGTACCCATATACAACAATTGTCTTTGCGCCTTTTACCTTTCATTAAGACATCTTGATTGGTACTTGAAACCATGCATTCGGACTTGTAGAAGTACACATTCAAACCTAGATCACACAGTTGGTTGATGCTGATCAAGTTAGTAGTTAATCCTTCTACTAGGAACACATCATCAAGACGTGAGAACCCTAAACATATCAGTTTGCCTATGCCCTTGATTTTCCCTTTAGCCCCATCACCAAAAGTAACATAGCTAGTAGAGTAGGGTCTTAGATCAACTAAATATTTCTTAACTCTTGCCATATGCCTGGAGAAACCACACTATTAAATTACCAATCTTACCTTGAGGACACCTTATGAGTTGTATGAGCTATGAAACTAGTTGCAACTTCTTTGTGTTTCCACTCTTTCCTTGTTTGTAAAGTCTTCCTATTGATATTGGGTTGATCACGTTAATGAGGATATCCATACAATTCCTAACGGTAGGGCCATATGTGACCATATTTACCACAGTGATGTAATCTCCAAGTTGATTTCTAGAATCCTATGTATTAAGGATACATATGTCGAACAAATGGTTGAGGGCTTCTGGTTTGACATTTGAAACTCAATATGCTTTTTATAGGGGAAAAAACTTGTTAGTGGGAACTTTGATTTCTTTGATCACAATGCCATTGTCAAAGCCTATTCTTTTCATGTTTGTAGAAGTCCTCCCAACTTCCAGTATTTCGACTAACACATTAGAACCATTGTTCAACCTCCAAACAAATTTTGCCATGTTTTCGTACTTAGAATTTAACAAGGTAGCTTCCTCTACTAAATTGCAAGCTTCCACCACTTTGTGTACATCAGTTTTTAAGTCTCAGCTATCTCTTCATCAGAGATGTCTTCATCACTTGACTCATTATGAGAAACACACTTTCTTGTGAAAGCCATACCATGGTTTGCTATCTCATCTTCACATTCACCTTCAAAATCTTTATCAGTCCAAGTAATTAACACCCCTCTTCAGTGCAGGTGTTTATTAATCTAAACATGTCTTTGTCAACTTCGTTAAATATAGCATTCAAAGCTTTGGAGTTTGCAAGAGGTTCTTCATCCTCTTCTTTAGACCACTCTTCTTTTGGATTTAAGACATATGTTAAAGTACATTCTTTAGTAGTAACCACAGGATGTGTCCGACCTTTGACAACTGCTTTCCATGTTTTGTTGTCCATGGATTTAAGGAAAGCAATCATTCGAGCCTTAGAATAGTCATAGTTGGTACCATCCCAAATTGGTGGTATATTAACTGATCCTTCTTCCTGAAGCTCACCCAAACAGAACAGGGTGCCTGCTCTGATGCCAATTGAATTTTTAGTTCATGCAAGACAAATGTTAGATTAAATGTCATGGACAATGTGTATGACATACCGATAATAAAATAATGAATAATAGAAATTAAACGTAAAGCAATAAATGAGGACACAGAGAATTTGGTAACCCAGTTCGGTGCAAAGTCACCTACGTCTATAGCGTATTCACTCAAGAAAGGAAATCCATTATTGATAATATTAGTTCACCTATCCTTAAATGAACAAACCTTGTTTATTTCCTCTTTGCCTAATACTACCCGTGTATTTCTATTTACGATTCCCCCTAAATGTGATAAACCCCTCTCACTTTCTCTCAATCACTCACATATTGATTGACTCAATCACTGTTACAATAGTGGATGTATTACAACTCAACTAACACAAACCAACTCTAAGGCTTATGAAAAACGAAAATGGTGCTATAGAAGTATACAATAAAATCCAAAGACTCAAACATACGAAACCTTAAAAGACTTTGGTCTTCCATACAGATTTCGATGTCTTATTAATGGGTAGCACCTGGGTGACATATAATTGGTAACATTGACCAACCACAACGTTATAAGTGGCTTCTCTCTCTCTCTCTCCCTCCCTCCCTCTCTCTCTCTCTCTCTCTCCCTCTTTTACAAGGATTGTGACATTGTGATTGGCCAATGTCATCAATGTCACCAATTCTATGTCACCCAAGTGCTACCCCTTGTTAATAAGGTTGAACCTCCTTATTTAGCCATCCAAACGCATGGGCTTTTTCCTTCAAACTGGCTGAAAACATCATCCGTCCATTTATATATTTGGCTTAAATATTCTAGAACAACACAATGTATTTGAAACAAATCTATCTTTGGAAATAACTTGAAGTGCACAAAAACTTACACCGACAACAAATAATCTAGACGTACAAGGTAACTTGGAGCACAAGAGAACAACCTGCTCTTCTAGAAATATGCGAGAAATACGTCACACCACCTAGAGCCTAAATGATGCACTACATGCTAGAACATCTTGTCTCACATATTTCCTGAGCCAAATGTTTTAATTAAATGTAGCCAATCAATAATCAAAAACACAACAATTGAAAAAGATAAGTAGAGTTTGTTACAATATAGAAGTGAAACATATCTATTATTGATACCTATATCTATAATTTTGATCTAAATCAAAATAATTCTAATCAAAATTTCTAAAAAAACTATTGTTCGCAATTTAACACATTAGTGCAAAAGAAAGTTAAAAAAATATTTTCTGATAAAAAATATATGTTAAAAAATATTTTTTAAAGGTATTTTTTTCATTGGGAAATTGGTGGTATTAATAAAAAAATATTATTGATACCTTTAGATATAGGTATTATTGATACCTAATAATATCAATAAAAAATATTATTGATACCTAATAATACCTATATCCTAATAATATCAATAAAAAATATTTTCATATTGTCAAAAAAAATTGATTGGGAAAATATGAAAAAAATCTATTTCATTAAAAATCAAATATTGTAAAAATACAACTTTTTTCTAGAGGATTCCAAAAACAAGTTAAAAAAAAACTCATTGGAAAAAAAAAAACCTTTAAAAAATATTTTCATTGGTAAAAAAAGAAAAAAATCTATTTAATTGATAATCAAATAGTGTAAAAAATAAACTTTTTCCTAAAGGATTCCGAAAACAAGTCAAAAAAAATTCATTGGGAAAAATATCTCTTAAAAAATAATTTTATTGGGAAAAAAAGATAAAATCTATTTTTTAGAAAATCAAATATTGTAAAAATACAACTTTTTCCTAGACGATTCCAAAAACAAGTCAAAAAAAATTCATTGGGAAAAAAAATCTCTTAAAAAATAATTTTATTGGGAAAAAAAGATAAAATCTATTTATTAGAAAATAAAATATTGTAAAAATATAAATTTTTTCTAGACGATTCCCAAAACAAGTATTAAAAATTCATTAGCAAAAAAAACTCTCTTAAAAAAATATTTTCATTGGGAAAAAAAGAAAAAATCTATTTAATTTAAAATCAAAAATTACAAAAAAAAAATTCAACTTGTTTTTGGAATCCTCTAGAAAAAAGTTGTGTTTTTACAATTTTTTTATTTTCAATTAAATAGATTTTTTCTTTTTTTTCCAATGAAATTTTTTTTTGGGAAAAAGGAAAAAATCTATTTAATTTAAAATCAAAAATTGAAATGGTGATGGTCTTGAGTGGGTTTAGGAATTCTTTATCAATTGTATTCTCCCGCCTAATATTAATTCCAATATGATTGCTCTTATCCAAAGGTGACAGGGGGGCTAGCTCTGGGGGAGTTCCGACCAATAGCTCTTGCGAATTTTCAGTTTAAAATTGTTGCGAAGATTTTGGCAGACAGACTCGCTATTATTACTATGCGCATCATTTCTCCGTAGCAGCGATGATTTATTAGAGATCAAAATATTTTTAAATGTATTATTCTTGCTTCTGAGGTCGTAAATATGCTTGATAAAAGGCATTTTGGCGGTAATGTGGCTCTGAAAGTGGATATAAAAAAGGCATTCGATACGTTGGACTTGAATTTTTTGATTGCGGTGCTCAAGAAATTTGGTTTCTCTTATGTGTTTACTGACTGGATTCTTGCTATTCTGCATTCCGCTAGGCTTTCTATATTGGTGAATGGTAAGGCGATGTGGTTCTTCTCTTGTTCTCGTGGTGTCCGTCAGGGGATCCTCTATCTCCGGTTCTCTTTTGTATTACGGAAGAGGTTCTTAGCAGAGCCGTTTCCATGGCGTGCTATGCGAGGATAATTGAGCCTATGTTTTATTGTCGTGGTGTGTCTATTCCAACGCACATTTTGTATGCCGATGATGTTTTAATATTTTGTGCAGGTACTAAACAAAATATTAGGTGTGTGCAGAATATTTCTCATGATTATTCTGAGGTGTCCGACCAAATTATTAACAATAGCAAGAGTCGTTTGTACTCGGGGGCCATGGGTACTTCTCGCTCTCAGATGATTGCGGGGATGCTTGGTTTTAGTGCTGGTACAATTCCTTTTATTTACCTTGGTTGCCCAATTTTCAATGGCAAGCCGAAGGGTGTGTATTTTCAGTCTATTGTTGAAAGTATCAAGATGAAGCTCGCTACTTGGAAAGGTGCAATGCTTTCGATCATGGGCAGGGTACAACTTGGAAAATCCATCACACATGGGATGCTTGTTTATTATTTTCATATATACATGTGGCCAAAGACGTCTTCTCCGTTAGCTAGATACTTGGATCAAGAATTTCATTTGGAGTGGTGATATTGACACTCGTAAAGTTTGCAGTGTTTCTTGGAAGATTATGTGTCAATCATGGGCAGCGGGTGGTCTTGATCTTAAGTCGACACGTCTCATAAATGAGTCCTTGATTTTACAGTAGTTGGCATTTTTTATCCGATGATTCACAATGGGCGGGGTTACTAAGAAAGCGGTTTATCAAATATGGCACACCAGTTCAGCACTATCTTCAATCTTCGGTGTGGGGTGGTATCAAAGAGCACTTAAGTACAACTATGTCTCATTCGATTTGGATTGTGGACTAGGGGGAAAAATTAATTTATGGACAAATAATTGGCTTGGTTCTCGCTTGGTTGATTTATTGAACGTTCCATCATCTCTTCACCAGAACCTAATCTCTTCGGTGGTGGATGTTATGGTTGACGGGGGCTGGAATCTACCTTCGGTGGTGATGGCTGATCCTGGTGTGGTGGGGCGTATTCGTTCTATTGTTCTGCCGACTACTCCTTTATCTGACTCTCTTGTTTGGTCACATTCTTCTGATGGTAAGCTTACTTCGAAATAAGCTTTTGATTTCTTGAGGCTGGTTGATGTTGTTATTCCTTGGGCTGTTATGATTTGGAAGATTCATCCCTCCTTCCAACTCTTTTATTTTATGGCGCATTATGCATGGAAAAATGCCCACGGATGAAAATCTTCATCGGCGTGGTTGTGTCATTGTTTCTATTTGCAATCTTTGTTTGAAAACAGATGAATCGTCAGATCATTTATTTCTTCGCTGCTCTTTCGCAAAGGATCTTTGGCTTTGGTTGGGTGGGACCTTGAATATTATTTTCAATCTTGCCTCATTTCAGACCTTGCTTGATTCTATACCTCCGAATTGCTCTTCCCAAGTCCGTGATGTATTTTTGGCTGTAGTGGTTCACACAATTCATCATATTTTGTTGTCTTAGAATGTCTTGCGATTTACTTTGCTCACAGTTTCTTTGCATTCAGTTCAGGTGCGTATTCATGCCGTTATTAGTTTGAGTTGAAATATTTCAGGTGGCAAATGTGTTGCTTCAAATGCTTCACTTTTGGATGTTTTTTTGGTCTCCCCACATAATCGTCGAGCTAGAGATATATTGTGGGTTAACTGGAAGGTGCCTTCGGCCCCTTGGATAAAGGTGAACACCGATGGTTTAGTGATTGGTACCCACGCCGCTTGCGGGAGGCTGTTCCGAGATCACCTCGGTACTCTCCTCCTAGGTGCATTTTATTGTAACATCGGAAATGCTACAGTTTTCAACCCCGAGGTTCATGCTTTTCTTCTTTCTATATAGAGTACGCCGCTCATAACAGATGGAGTCATGTTTGGTTAGAGAGCGACTTGACGAGTGCTTTGATGGTCTTCAAGAATCGATCTTTGGTCCTGGTAATGCTACACGATCGATGGTACAATGCTTGTAACCATGGGATCCAAATTATTACACATTTTCAGGAAAGGTAACTGTTGTGCTGACTTGCTAGCTAATATGGGCCACTCGCTTCAGGGCACAGTTTAGTTCTCGGTGTTGCCTCAGACTCTTTAGAATGACTTCCTTTTGGACCAGAGAGGGTTTCCTCGCGCTAGGTTCCCCTAGCCATCTATTTGAGAAGGGGGTTTTGTTTAAGTTTTTCTGTTTTATGTTTTTTTGTCTGTTTTTTGTAGGGTTTTGGTCTAGTCCCCCCTCTTGTACTCTTTTTCTACTATTTTTAAATTTTTCTCTCGAGGTTGGCGGCATAGGATGGGGGTTCTTTCGGATGCCAACCTAGTTGGGATGTCGTTGCTTCCCTTGATGCCTGTCCAACCTCCTAGCATAGCAAAAAAAACAAAAATTGTAAAAACACAATTTTTTTTCTAGAGGATTCCAAAAACAAGTAAAAAAAATCATTGGAAAAAAATTGGGAAAAAAAATCTTTTAAAAAATCTTTTCATTGGGAAAAAAAGAAAAAATCTATTTAATTGAAAATCAAATATTGTAAGAACACAAATTTTTTCTAGGGGATTCCAAAAACAAGTCAAAAAAATTAATTAGGAAGAAAATCTTATAAAAAACATTTTCATTGGGAAAAAAAGAAAATATATTTAACTGAAAATCAAATATTGTAAAAACACAACTATTTTTTAGAGGATTCCAAAAACAAGTCAAATAAATTTCATTGGGAAAAAAGAAAAAATATATTTAATTGAACATCAAATATTGTAAAAACACAACTTTTTTCTAGAGGATTCCAAAAACAAGTCAAAAAAAAATTCATTGGGAAAAAAATCTTTAATTTTTTTTTCATTGGGAAAAAATGAAAAAAAATAATTTAATTGAAAATCAAATATTGTAAAAACACAACCTTTTTCTAGAGGATTCCAAAAATAAGTCAAAAAAATGTTTTAAAAAATATTTCCATTGGGATTAAAAGAAAAAATCTATTTAATTGAAAATCAAATATTATAAAAAAAAACAACTTTTTTCTAGAGGATTCCAAAAACAAAACTTGTTGGGCAAGACCCTAGTCGCTTGCATTATAAATAGTACTGACTCACATCCATTATTTTTCAATTAAAACTCCACTCGCTCCCTCACTTTGTTTTCAAACTCAGAGAAAGACAAAAATTTAGGGTTTGGAAAAAGAGAAGAAAAAAATCATGTCATCATCCAAAGAACATCACCTTGAATCATCGGCGACCAAAGAAGATCTCCCTGAATCATCTGCGAAGAAGATCATCCTCAAGAGTTTTGATGGTGAAACCTTTGAAATCGAAGAGGCAGTGGCATTGCAATCTAAAACGATCAAGCATTTGATCGATGATGTTTCCGACGACACTGGAATCCCTATTCCGAACGTAACTGGCAAGATCTTGGCTAAGGTTATCGAGTATTGCAAAAAACATGTTGAGTCTGCAAGATCCAATGAAAAACCACTAGAGGATGAACTTAAGAAGTGGGATGCTGAATTCGTCCAGGTTGATCAAAATACCTTCTTCGATCTCATGTTGGCTGCTAACTATTTGGATATCAAGAGTCTTTTGGATCTTACTTGTAAGACTACGGCAGACATGATGTTGGCGGCTAAGACGCCAGAGGCGATCCGTGAGAAGTTCAACATTAAGAATGATTACAGTCCCGAGGAAGAGCAGAAAATTCGTAGCGAAAATCAATGGGCTTTTGAATGATTATTATAGATTAATTAAATCCGTAGTCAATTTAGTATCTGTCATGTGGGTTTTATGTTATGCTTATTTTTAATGTTTCCTTGATTATTATATTTTAACATTTTACAATATCAATTAAGAATCTGTCATGTGGGTTTTATGTTATGCTTATTTTTAATTTTGTGTATATATGATTCGTTGTTATGTTATGCTTTGAAATAGGATTTTTGACATATTGAGATTGAATGGTTCATATATTAATGCAGATTTTGAGATTTTTTTGAATCCCACATAATAAATTTATATTGACAAAGATATGAACCTTCAATTGTAAAGAGATTGATTATCAGTAATGTTCTTTCTCTGACATGAAGGTTTTACTATTTCAACAGTTAGTGTATCTTTTAATTTGGTTGTATCTTTCAGCTCCTTCAAAAAGAAATTTTTACTTTTCATTTCCTTGTTTTTTTTTCATTTGAAATCGTGGTATGAGAGTGGTAGTTGGCGGAAGTCGGATTGCCAATTGAAGGTGGATGGAATTGTCCGAGCAGTAGTTGGTGGTGGTTAGAGTGGTGACCGGTGATGGCACATTTGAGTTGGTGACCGGTTAAGCAAAGAATTTGAGTTGGTTCTAGCAAGTGCCCACGACTTTGTCCCAGAAGCATTTGATTTTGGGAATTTCATTGTTCTTTTGTCACATAGCAAAAGAAAAACATCAAAACTAAATAAACTGATTTTGATTTTTACAAATTTAAAGCATAAAACTAAAAACCACCCTAAGCAAACAACTGGCCGAGTCGATTAGTCATTTAACACAAAATGTCATCCCCTTTTCTTCGACTCCAACCACTATTAATAAAAGAGATTAATTCTATCAATCACTGAAAAACAATTTCTTGATCTGGTTTAAACTCGTGTTATTATGTGCTTTCCATACACATGCAAACCAAATGATGACAAGCATATTATGAATTACTTTACCATCATCAAACAAAATCGCAAAAAGAAAAGAGACTTATTGGAAAGAGCACTACTCACGTCCAACCACCTCAAAATAGAGAGCTACGAATCCTAAATCTCCAACACACGATATTGAAGTGACTTATTTTCCACAATCTCCAACAGACGTAATAGAAGTCAAAACAGGATCTGAAATGTTTCAATAGGTGAATATGGAGATTTTTGTACATTTTCTGGATAAATAAGATTCTTAAGCAGGACACGATAATCATATGATGTTAAGCCAAATTGATGATTCAGGTGGATTTAGAGTTCCAAGACTTCAGAGCTTCTGATCGGTAGTAATGCAAGTTATTATCTTTCTTGCATCTCAAGTATTTATTAATAAAACTTCTGCTTGAAGACAAAATCTTTTAACATTGCAACAAGTGGTTATAATTGGATTAAGGAAAGCTGGCAGAATGCAGCTCAGTTATCTAACTTTTCGCTTCCACCTAAAACAACAAATTGCAATCTTCCATAACATTTCGTTATAACACTCATTGACATTAGGTTCTATATTCTCAACATAAACTGAATGTGCAACTCAAACGAATAAATTGTCAAATATATAGCAGCTACACCGCATTAGAATTTGGACATGTCAACTTCATGAAATAAGTATTGTCAAATATATAGCAGCTATACCGCATAATTTGGAAAAATCTTTACTTTCTCGTGATAGGTTATTCAATATAAAGTGTTGTCAAATAACTGCTATAGCAGTTCTATAACACTTTAACTGTTATCTTGTATGAAGTTTCTCGCGCTTGCCCAGTCAGTTCCACAGCAAGGCAGGACATACGAAGATAGGGCATAACCTCTATGAATACGAACACCTTTCTCAGTCCTTACACATACCACTTTCAACCTCCCATCATTTATTGTATATTGATCTCAGATTTTATAGTTTATATAACCAAATAATAAAAAATCAAGATTATCAACGGTTTATGAATTCTGAGATAAATATCAGAGATATGGTAGTAGATGATATATGGTTTTGTGCATTCAAAGTATAATTCTGATTAATATAATTAAAAAAGATTCCAATGAAGTAAGGTAATAAGTTTTGGATATGCTATTATAATGCAAGCAGTAATTCGTAATCTTTTTTAAACCTCAATATTCGCAGTAGTCATAACCTCAATATTAATAGTAATTCATCAATATGTGTTTTGGATATAAATCCAGCAACTATGGGGTAACTTAAATTCATCATAAGCAGCGGCGGAGCCACGTACAAGTCAGGGGATGCACATGCATACCCTCGACTTTTGAAAAATACACCAATAATCCAATTTTTTTGCACTATGAACCCCCTGAGTTTTATTGCATACCCTCACCTCGTTTTTGCACTTTCAACTCACTCATTTTTATATTTCAACCTCTCTCTGCACTTCTCTCTAACTCAATTTCTCCCAACCACCACAATTAAAAACAAATCACCATCTCCTTGTTGGCTGGCGGCAGCTCCTCAGGCACCACAACCATGCAACCACCCTCTTTCGTTGAATCAGACTCCATCTCCCTCATTCTTACTTTCGTTTTCCCCTATGTTTTCTGTTGCGGGATACCCCTGCCGCTGCCGACCATGAAGGAGTAAGAGACAATCAAGAATCAACCGATTTTTGCTTCCAACAGCAGTTAAACAACTATGTTGACAATCTTTTCTGTAGGTTTTGGGACCAACCTGAGCATACAATGGTGGCTACTGGCTAGTATGCAATGTTTTTTGATAGATGAATGTTTTTCTTTTTCTGGTGTGCATCAGCTCCTGCATTATTTTGGTGTGTAATCATGGTGTTGAGATGCTTTAACCATGCTTGAAGTCTTACTCTACAGCTTAAAGTTATAGCATGTGGCTGCCCTCTTGGGAGTTGCTTAATTGGTTTAGAAAATTATAGTTGCTTAGTGGCCCTCCTAATTAATGGAACTTACTGTCATAAACTGCTAATCTTCTTATGTCTACTTTTTTTGTTGTCTTGGCCTCTATTTTGTTTGACCTCTCTTGCACATTTGGGTGTTCGTTTTGGACCTAATCCTCGGATAAGCTGTTATTATATTGTTTTTGTCCTTTCTTTGAACACGTGATTATGTGAATTCTCTCCAATCCTTGATATAAGATGGGTATGGGAGTTGCTCACTGTGATGCATGTTTGGACCTTGATTAATGAAATGAAATTTATTAATTGAATTTTTTTTAATCGAAGTTAAAAAATTTGAACCCCCTGGTCCAGGGATCTGGCAACGCCACTGATCATAAGATGTTAGAAAATATGGAATGTAGACTAATATGAATAAACAACATGAAGTAAATATATAGTAGTGCTAACAGTAATTTAAAACCGAATAAGATACTTCACAAACTGTTTCAATATTAACACAGATCAAACCGGAGCACAAGTCCTACTCGAGTTAGAACCAATACCAAAGCACTTGCTTAGATCCGAATACCTGCACAAAGCCAACAGAAGTGAGGATGCAACAGGATAAATAAAGATAGTAGTGACACAAGCACTATATTGAACAATAGAAACAACATGCACCAGACAACAAGAAGCCACAATTGCAATTACAAATGTAACATATGCCATGACCAACAATACACCTGATGCCACCTAACTCAATAGACTACAGAATCAATATAAAATCAAGAGAAAGATTTAGTGTTAATGTTGTGAGTGGAGGAATAAAAAATTTCTTTGAATCAATCGAACAATAATAAATAAATTTCAACTTAATTATAACGCTTCATACTCATAAACTTGTATCAAACTACCACCTACCAAAACTATAAAAAGAAATCTAAATCGACAAAGACACTATGAACTAAAATGACTAATTCTATAATCATTGAAATCCCATTCATTTTCGCGAGAAACTGCCTTCTTCTCCTCATCCTCATGACACCAGGAAACCGTTTGAATGTTCTTGGAATACGAGCATAAGTCTTGGCCTCTAAGAACGCCTTTATCAGTCCTTATGTATATCGGTTTCAACCCCCAAAATTTATTGAAAGTTGATCTCATATTTCATTCCTATTACATAACCGAATTATAAAATTCCAAGATTATCAGTGTCTCAGGTAGTAGATCAAACAAAAAATTGAGCAGGAGATGATATATGGTCGTGTGCATTCCAAGTATAATTCTAAGTAATGTAATAAATAGAAATATATATATATATATATATATATATATATATATATATAACTTTTGGAGAAATCTATATAACTATATAAGTTGCTAAACATACTGCCATTGTCATCATTAATGATTAATATATTTTTTTGTTAACAGCCAATATTATTACTAGGAGCCAAACTCACAAGACGAAAGTTGGTCCGAAAAACGCAATACAGCACCCCAGTGTATGAGCTACAGGGCGACTCTAAACATGAAACCAACACCGCCTAAAACAGCCACACTGGCCCTGCTGCCCAGCCATAACACAGACCGCACCACTAGCAAAACTGTCAGGAGCAAAACACAGCCAAAAACAGAAAAACAGCAGCACTAAAAGACAACACAGCAGTCCTATAATAACAGCCCCAAAGGTAAAAACACCGGAAAAACTATCTAAGTAAGCACTCCCGAGGGTTCCAATACCACTCATAATACAAACACGACGCAATTTTTAACTCACTCATACTCCAATACCAAGCTAGAATCTTGATCTTCTCAATGAAAATATCTATATCCACCATACCATTATTGAAAATAATCTCATTCCTTTGCTTCCAAATCACCCAAATAGAGGCAAGCCGAATCAAACAAAACCCCCTTCTCAATTTCTTAGAAGTAGCCTCATTTAACCAACATTCAAAATGCACAAAGAGATTATTTAAGAAGTGAAATTCTAACCAACACATCATCCTTTGCCAAATCCTCATAACCACATCACAATGTAAGAAAAGATGTGACGCCGTCTCTTCCTCCCTCCCACAAACCACACAACTCTTGGAAGCCTCCTCATTCAACACTCCTCTAAAGGCTAAATCCATCCTTGTCGGAATTCTATCAAGAAGCAAGGTCCAAACGAAAGCCAAAACCTTCAATGGAGATTGGCCTTTCCAAATAAGAGCAAGCACCCTCTCTTCACTCTCCGGAATATTATCATCAATCAAAGACCACATCTCTAGTATTCTATAGCAAGAATTCACCGAAAAGCTACCATCATCCTCCACCCTTCATCTCCACTCATCTCTCCCCTCCCCCAACACCACACCCTCCAACATACGTAATAAATTATGAAGATCCGTCTCCCAAACAAAAAGATCTCTACGCCACACAAAATACCATCGACGGTCACCTTCCGAACTAAACCCAACATCCCTAACACAACAATCCTTTTGCATTGAAAGTGCAAAAAGACGCGGAAAAATATCACACAAAGGTACAATAGATCTCCATTTATCTTTCCAAAAGCAAGTACTTGAGCCATCTCCCATCTTCCTAACCACCTCCGATTTGAACCAACTCACTCCACTCCCCTCCTCCAATAAAGACAAATCCCCCTCACCATACTTATCTTCAATCACTCTCTTCCACAACGAGCCTTCTTCCTTAATAAGCGTCCACTTCCATTTAGTCAAAAGGCTAAGATTCATCAACTTCACATCCCTCACCCCCAAACCACCATTAGACTTTGGTTGGCAAACCCTCCTCCAATTAATGATTAATATATAAAAGCAGTAGTTATAACTTCAACATTAAAAACAATTCATATGCAATTTATATGCTAATTCTATAATCAATTATGGAGTAACTTTGAATACCTCATAAGATGTTAGAAAATATGGAATATAGTAAAAAACACATATTCAGCAGAATCCGCAGAAAGTTGGCAAGATAGCTTGAAATATGGTAATTATACTTAGGGGAAATTACACAAACATCTCCTCTAGTTTTATAATGAAAACTAACCTCCCTTAAAGTCTCTTAAAATACATATCACACCCCTTTTCACTCTAACGCCGTTAGTAATATCTGTTAGAAATTAAAACCAGTACTGTGCAAATAGCTTGAATTATTTTATTACAACATGTACCGAACTTGCCACGGTTCCATGGAAAAAACAACTTGAAAGTTAGAAGTTATCCTATGTATGCCTATAAAATGACAGAGAACAACATTGATACCTCATTAGAATAAACTCAATAAGCATAAAAGATAAAACAGCAAAAAAAACAAACTTCAAAATCAATAAGAAAGATTGATAACACAATTTTAAATGAAAACAAAACAAGGAAATGAAAAGATAAAAAATTTGTTTCAACATTAATCAAACTGTTACAATATTCATTCCAAACAGAACATCAAATATGCATAATATACAGAAACAAAATCAGCTGTGAATACAATAGAAAATAAAGAACTGTGGAAAAAGAATTATTAAGAAAACTATAATCAATTTCTTTTAGTACCAATTTCTCACATAAATATTATGGTCTTACTTTATATCTCAGCAGAGGAATTGTAATTTTCTTTGGATCAAAAACGTCCAAATTTTTTAATCTCTATGGTCCAATTATTCCCAAGAGTTGTTTTCGTCTTTTTTTTCTTCTTAGTTTTTCAATGATTCAATCAATAATACTGATACAGTTTTTTATCCATAATCAATATCTTTATGATTGAGGGTTTATGTCTTTGTTAAATAGTTTAAATAAATTAAATCGGATTTAAATAAATTTTGAATACTGATAAAAAGAATGAGATTCATGCCAGAATCCACACTAACTGGGACTTTGGATTAACTGCTGTATTTTTTACTCAAAAAGAAATCAAAAGCGGCATTAAAGTATGAACTGCTTGATATAAGTCTATCAACCAAATATTTGGCGAACTAAAAAACACATCAAATTGATGACTGGGGACAATTGAATTTGACACAATAGATTTTATTTCCTAATCATTAAAAAGCACATTATAGTTCTTTCATGAATACAACATTGGAGACTAAAATGACTACAAATTCATTCTATAATCATTCAAAAGCCCAACTATTTTCGCGACGAACTTTCTCCTCTTCCTCTGGGGTGAAATCATTCTTAATGTTGAAAATCTTGCGAATCTCCTCCGCTGTCTTGTCCTTGATGTTGTCTGCTGTAGTAATACATGTAAAATCTAATAGACTCTTGATGTCCAAATAATTAGCAGCTGAGATGAGATCGAAGAGAGTATTTTGATCAACCTTGACAAATTCAGCGTCCCACTTCTCAAGCTCATCAGAACTTGCAGCATCAATGTGTTTCTTGCAATACTCAATAACCATAGCCAAGATCTTGCCGGTTACATTTGAAATAGGGATTCCAGTTTCGTTTGAACAGTCATCATCGATCAAATGCTTGATCGTCTGGGATTGCACTGCCACCGCCTCTTCGATTTCAAAGGTCTCACCATCACAACTCTTCAGGATGATCTTCTTCGAGGATGATGTTGCCATGACTTCCAAACCCTAAATTTTTGTGTCGTTCTCTGAGTTTGAAAAGATTATGCGAGAGTGAGTACTATTTATAAAGGCCGCACGTAGGCATATATTTTTCTGCATTTTAATGTCATTTATGTGTTTTTCCATTATAAAAATTACGACTTTTAATGACATTTATGCGTGTTTCCATGTTAGAACTTATGCTTTTTAATGTCATTTATGTGTTTTTACATTAAAAGATATTTTCAGTTTAATGTCATTTACGCATCTTTCCGTTACAATTTCCTACATTTTAATGTCATTTAGGCATTTCCCCTCACATGATCTCTGCATTTTAATGTCATTTATGCAGCTTTCTTTTACATAATTGTGTCATTTGAATGTCATTTTAATGTCATTTGAGCGTCATTTTAATGTCATCCGCATTAACGGATTTTGTATGTCATCCGCATTAATATCATTTTAATGTCATTTGAGCGCCATTTTAATGTCATCCGCATTAACGGATTTTGTATCATTTTAATGTGATTCATGCGGCTTTCCATAATAAAATCTCTGCATTTTAATGTCATTTATGCGTCTTCCCGTTACAAAATCTCTACGTTTTAATGTCATTTATGTGTCTTCCTTTACAGAATCTCCACATTTTAATGTCATTTAGGTGTTTTCCCATTATAAAAATTATGGTTTTTAATGTCATTTATGTGCCTTTCCATTTCATAATTTATGCTTTTAATGTCATTTATGCGCTTTTACAATAAATAATTTTTGTATTTTAATGTCATTTATGTGCATTCCTTTTACAAAACCTTCTTCAGTTTAATGTCATTTACACGACTTTTTCATGCATTTTAATGTCATTTATGAGTTTTTCCCTTATAAAATTTCTGCTTTTTAATGTCATTTATGCGGCTTTCTGTTAAAAATTTTGTCATTTAAGTGCATTTCCATTACACAGATTATGACAATTAATGTTATTGACACGCCTTCCTGATACATAATTTATACACTTTAATATCATTTTATGCGCTTTCACATTAAGGAGTTTTTGAATTTTAATGACATTTTTGTTCAACCCTGTTACAGAATCTCTGCATTTTAATGTCATTTATGTGCATTACCGTTACAATTTTACTACATTTTAATGTCGTTTAAGGCTATTCTCATTATAGAATTTCTCTAAATTTTAATGTCATTTATACTCCTTCCTGTTCCAGAATCTCTATGTTTTAATGTCATTTATGTTCTTTACCATTACTGAGTTCCTACATTTTAATGTCATTTAAGGCTATTCACATTATAATGCATAACTTCCAGAATCTTCATGTTTTAATCGCATTCCCTTTGCAAGGTGCAAGAAAGTGATGAAGATGTGAATAGGAAGTTTAGGAATCACGCTGTCAAACAGGCTACTGATGAAGTTGATATCATTCAACAGCTCAGGACTAAATATAATCTGAAGGTAACATAGTATGAAAAATATTATCAACGAGTTTTTTACTTATGTTATAATATCGGCGTTAATCAAATTTTAATATCACCAAAAATGAAACGAATGGAGTTCTGTCTAATAATGATGTGGTGGTGAGAATTTTTCAGTTTGTATCTCCAAAACTACAATGAATGAGCCTAAATTTAAATCATTTTTTTGATTACATGAAGCTTTGGAGTGTGGCGATTCATGTAGCAATACTAACACTTCAATAAGACTCCAACCAGCAATTTCAATGTCAAGTGGTCATCTGACAGTGTAGATTCCGTGATGTTATATCACTGTTCAAATTGGAGATGGATCTACTACTAAGACACATAAGTTTGTTCATGTGAAAGTTGAGCATTCTGAGTGAAATGGCGGGATCATTTGTCGTGTCAAACAGTGTTTAATGTGACTTTTTTTTGTTCAGACTCTTGATCTGATTTTTGAGGGTATGATTGTGTTTTTTGTTCTACTTTATTCCTTTTTTTGTTGTCGTAAAACTTATCTCATGTTTTGGCAAAATATTTGAATAATTTTCCTAGATTATCACAAAATTTCTTCAAAAAAAGAGTTCACAAAATTTTTGTCTACAATTGATTGTTTTTAGTTAATTTTACAATGTTGTATCATCATTTATATTTGACAATGAAGCCATTTATCTTTAAAAAAAATACAATGAAGCCATTTAACTTTAAAAAAAACAATGAAGACGTTGTAAATACTAATGTGACGTCAAATGTGGTCTACAAAGAAGTACTTCGTAATTGATCATAGCTAATGTTGTCTTTACTATTTTTCAAAAATATAAATGTTATCTTGATATGATTAACAATATTCTATAAATAAGATTGACATCTAGCTATCTTGATTTAAATAAGACTTGCTGTGAGACGAACATAAGAAAAAGAAGGTCCATATTTTTAAGTGTAAATGAAATTATGTTATTTTATTCATGCAAATCTTTTTTTTTTAGGTTTCAGAGACTACGCCCCCGCACATCAATGTCGACAGAATCTTTTACCATCTCAGCTGCACATTTAAATCTATTTTGTGTGTTGGAAATTGTGCCAGACAATTCCATCCACCTTCGATCATCAAATGTGTTCGGTATTTGTATTGGCTGCATTATTGTTAAAACAAATATTCATGTTTGTGTTGTTGGATACTATGTTCCAACATGTTTTAGGCATTTCTGTAAGATGTTGGATATATGTTTCAACATCCTAGCACGGTTCAGTGTGTCTAGGTTCATGTCTATTTGCACGCGTACTTTATCTTATTGAAGAGTCCACGTCCTCATATCTTATTGGCCACGCAATGCACATATCTGTTCTGAATATGTTGTTTTGTTATTCCTAAAAGAGTGATAATATTTTAGGGAATATTTGGATATGTTTGTAAGTTCCTAAAGATGTTTCTACATTTTAGGACTTTCCTTATTTGTCACTGATTCTGGTGATGTAGATCAGCTGAACGATCTGCAATTTGTTCTAAAGCCCAACAAGGTTATTGAGCCCATATTGCTTCAATATAAAAGGAAGAATTCAAGACCTAATTGATTATTCAAGCCGTCATTCTAAAAAGTTTAGTTTTTAGGGTTTTGAGTTGTTGTCTTTGTGTGTCTACTCTTGTATCGTGTTGATGCAAGTTTAGTACTGTTTGTTATTTGTGAGCCTTTCTTGTATCACCTTGATACATGTTAAGGACTGTTTATTGAATTGTAATTCGTTGTTCTACACCAAAGCTTTGAAGCAAGGTTGTAGTTGCTTGTTTGAAGGTAACTTCATCATTTGTGTGTTTGAATCAGATAATCATAGGGGTTGTGATTGATTGTAGGATAGTGAGATGAGATCTCAGATCTAGGAGTTCCTAGGTTGAAGTCTAGACGGGTAGGTCCTAGGTCTTAAGTTGTAAACGAGGAGTTTGCTGAGAACTTTAGAATAAGGACTACACGAGAGGATTTACTTCCTCACTTGGTAGCCCGCAGAGTAGGTGTGTTTGTCACCGAACTGGGTCAACAAACTCACTGTGCCTTTTACTTTCTTGTCATTTATTTTCTTACTTTTTATTTGTTTACTGTATGATGTTCAAACATTAAACGGAACATCTGCTGCCTGTGTATCAAACGTTGAAACATCACATTGAACATTTTAAAACAAGTATGCTAAATGTTGGGGTCAAGGTATAAATATAGGGTGTGGGGTATAGCTTCCCTAATTGGATTGGGCTCAATTTTGATAGCTCATAAATCAAGTGGGCCAATCCTCTCTAGTCCATTTTGAAATAAAGGCGGGTTGGGCCGGGCCGGCACAATTAACATCTCTATTTATCAACCATAGACTATTGGGCATTAAACATCAGCTATAAACTACTCTCTCTAATTCTATATATAAGAAAATTTTCAAAAAAGTTATGGTCCAATTTATAAGAAAATATCACAACTTTTAAGGTGTAATTTTGTTTAAAAGACTTTTCTACCCTTTATTTAATGTTGGTCTTTTTAATATTAGTTGGTGTATTTAATACTTCACAATTTTTTTATGAGGATATATTTGTTAAAATATTCAAAAGATTACACTTATTAATTATTGCATTTGTTTTGATGTTTTTTGGTTTTTCGTTTTACTCCCTCCATCTCACAATTATTATCTTTTAACATTTTTTCTTTTTCTCAAAATAATTGTCACTTTACAATACAAATGCACCATTTATTATTATTTTATCCACTATTATAACCTTATTTATTGAATTTCATCTAACTTAACTACTCCACTAACTAAAATTAATAAAGATATTTTAGTAAAAGATACTAATTTTATCATTAAAATCAACACAATTAATCAAAGGATAAATATCGTGGAACCGGAAATTATAATAACAACCAGAGGGAGTATAGGTGTTTTCAAGAAATAGAGCAGTACAAGTTGGCTTCTTACAAATAAGAATATATATTTTGCGTGTGTAGATGAAATAAACAACAGTGGTGAACTGAACAGACACATAACGTAAACAGAGAAATGGTAAGATTTAAATTCGACTCGGGCTGCACGGTTGAAGTTAACAACGACGATGGTGGCATATACACCCCATGGTTCACCGGTACCATCATCAGCCGCGTCTCCTCCAATGAATTCTTGGGCGATTACAATGATTTGGAAATGGAACAAACTGTTGTCGGAATTCAGCAGATCCGACCAGTGTCGTCGCTGGTGGGTGATTTTGAATTAAAGATCGGCGACGATGTGGATGTGTTCTGGAAACAAGGGTGGTGGAAGGGTTACGTAAAAGGAAGATTTAGGGTATGGAAAGTTTAGGGCGACTGTATATGGCACTCCTACGAAAGTTTTTCAAAGGAGAAAATTTAGGGTATGGAAAGCTTAGGGTTACGTAAGGGAAAATTTAGGATATCAGGTGATTTATGTTGTCTTCAAGTTTATTAAATATATAGTAATCATAGTTTGATATCTTTGCCTATTCGAGGCCTTGAATTCCCGGGTCCATTGCCTGTGTAAAAGGCCATCATCCTATATAGACTTTCAAAAAGAATTTCAGAATAAATGAAGGTTTTATATTTTCATAAAAAGCTTATATAATTGAACATGATGTGCCAAGTTAAAATGCTTTGAGGTTCCTCTAACATTTTTGATATATGCTACTAACAATAGTTTCCCTTGTATTGTGTTTCTCATTAATACCATTAACTTCATGGTGGAAGAGATGCAAAACAGTAGTTTGATTTAAAACTTTCATAGTGGTCAGAAGAGTTGAACTGCACTTAAGTGCAGCTGGGAAATGAGCTAACGATAGTTAACTGCAGTTGGGTAAGCAAACTGCAATTGGGGGTATTAAGGTAATTTTGAGGTGCAAGAGAGTAATTTTTCAAGCTTAAAGAGCAATTTCCAATTACTAATAAAATGTACACTCAAGAATGACTTTGTAAATTTTATATATGCGGAACTGGTGAAAACCCTCGCGCATTTAGGGTCTGAGATGAATGTTTAATCTTAATATTTGCATAACAAATATAGTGTCTGTTTGGATTAACTTATTTGAAGTTGAAGGGGAAAAATTGGATTAACTTATTTGATGTTGAAGGGGAAAAACCTGGTTTTTTATAACTTATTTCCATAAAAACTCTGATATTTTACGAAAAAAACTAAAATATGTATGAAACAACTTCAGTGCCCCAGCTTTTCCGCCACCATGAACCAGCTCCTCCGCCACAACCTGAGCCACACAGTGCCCCAGCTTCAGTGCAGCCCCCGGCTGCCTTTGACTTTGCTCGTTATGCTCAATGGCAGCATGAGAGCAACCTGCATACCTGGAACATGCTATCAGCCACAAATAGGGCAAACACATATTTTCAGCAGTCCCAGTACCTAATGCAGCAGCAAGCAGGGTACCCTCTAGAGGTCATGGCACAGTTTATGACGCCTACCGCTTTCCAGGCTTATGTAAATTGGCATGTGGACACGCCTAATCCTTATGGAGGGGGTGGACACTTTGCAGGTAATGACATGGCTGGAGATGATGATGTTGGTGAAGAAGACATGGAGAGGGATCATCCGACACGGGTACACAGTGCAACCTCCACTCGGAGTGATGATGACGGCTCGGATGATTGGCTCGGATGATATGTTTGGCTGAGAACGAAGAGAAGAAGACTTGAAAGCTCACATCTCATGAGTGATATTTTATAAGCTTTCAGTCAATTCCTTCATTCTCATTTTTGCTTTATTTGAATGTTAACATTGAACAATATTTTACTTCTGTTTGTTCTTTAATTTAGCACACTGACTCATAATTTGTTTAATTATCCCTGGTTAAGGATTTTTGTTGGTACATTAATTTTTATTAAATTTTTGTATTCGTATTGTGTTTTATTGTAATGTAATGTTCGAGTATTTCATTATTTTTATTTTATTTATTTTGAAAAATGTGAAAGATATTTTGAGTATCACTCTTGCTTGAATTTCAAAGAAAAATGCTCAGGTGAGTGAAAGATTGCCAAAGATTGAGCAAATCTCAGATGAGTGATAATGATATGTAGTTGTGAGAAAGCGCAAAGCCAAGGTACAAGTTTCCAGTTTTCTAGGTTTTACTTGAATATGAAACGAGTACTTTGCACAAATTTCATTTCATTTAGTTCTCCACAATAATATATTTGTTTGTGAACCACTTAGTTCTAAGCCAAAAGTGAGGAAACCTCAATGTACTATACTATATGCAAGGAGACCGGCATTCAGAGCTTAACTCGGTCGCTTTATGTTAAATCCAATAATTGTGTTGAATTGTATGAAAGCATGGAAAGGATCAA
>Ga0228711_1003538_pt1 | contig 24289 bp, 11 predicted proteins | sample MedpolnodulmetaG_2_FD_177996 | JGI IMG/M metagenome (GOLD analysis project Ga0228711, IMG submission 177996) | Root nodule microbial communities from Medicago polymorpha collected in Santa Monica, California, United States - brown nodules | ecosystem: Host-associated > Plants > Roots > Nodule... | reverse complement strand
GTGGTTAGTAGATTTTGGATAATGTGATAGTGAAAAACGAAAAAGGGATTTAATAGTTTGTTAAAAAGGGCATTTGATATTGGATATCAATTAATGGAAACAAAATTAATTAAGAAAACTGCTAGTGGCTTAGTGGTCAAAATGTTGAGAGGAAGCCATTAGGTCTCATGTTCAAATCCCTGCAAAGGTCTTTTCATAAAGTTTTGACCCTGACCCGTGCGATGCACGGGTTTGTTTCGATTTTCATATATAAGCATCAAAAGCTGGAACTCATTATATAAAATTTAAACAATGAGCTAATTAAATATCAAATCTTTGAAGAGAATTTTTTTTCATAACTATTTTTCAAATCCCTTAAAAAAGGCGGGATTAGGGTTAATCAGGACCGTTTAACATTTATATATATTAAGATATATAAAGATATTTTATGTGAAATGGTTAATATTTTGTTTTATGAATGTGATATCCAATTCAATCATATAATGCCATATAATTATTATAAGTTAAATAATTTTTTAAATGATTTTGCTTTTAGAGTACCAATATAAAAAAAAACTTTAGTGTACTTAAATAATCTAAGTAAAAATAGTTAATTAAATTAACATACGCAAAAAAATCATAATAAATGGAATTCAAATTATATAAAATTAATATTTTCTATTAGTTACTTTTTTTAAATTAATGTCTTTTTTTTAAGGAATTTAAATCAATATATATCTTATCCTCGCTTTTTTTCTTCTTCTTCTTTTTTTAATATTTTTTAGTTCATTGACCTTACTGTTTTGTTAAACATAATCACAATTTCTTCACTCAAACTCTATTAAACCAAATAATAGAGAGAAGAACACTAATATTTCTCTCATGTTTATATCTTCTTTACTTATATCGAACAATACAACAAGTTTCACTTTATTCCCAACAAGTTTAAGTTTATGTTTATTGAACAATGCAACCTATTATTTTGAGTTTATTTTTTAAGCTCCAACCAATATTTCAATTTAGGATCAATGAGTTGACTCATTCAATTCGACCCATTTTGGCAGCCCTATCTCAACTACCTCATTTCATTTTCTTTAAAGAATCTAGCAACGAATTATATCACACACTAAGTATAGAGAAGTAATATCAGAGTTGATTTGTTGCCCAACATATCAAATGTTTATACAACCTTTTTTTCATCTAAAGTATAATTAGAAGACATCTCCTCACTTTTTTCTCACAACGAAACACACGTGATTCATGCAATGACCCTATTCATGGACATATAATTACAGCTTGAAAGAAAGCCACCCAAAATAGAAAGTTTCAATATTATTCTTTGACGACAAGTGATATAGTTTCAAAACCCATATTAGGCTTTTTCAAATCATAACCTAGCTATCAATATAGTTGACTATCATCTAGATAAAATGCATTTCATAAATTGACCTTGTCACACATAGACTTAGCATGCACCTAGCATTCAATCATTTAATCATCCAATCATTTAATTTAAAATAAATTTGAATTTTGCTTACACGTATTCATACGAATCAGATTTCAAAGTACCTGAAAATTTACCTTTCGGCCAACATCGATCACACAACATATTTTGCCTACAGTTAAAAAAAAAAACATATTTTGCTGAATCAACAAGTGCAACTATGCTGCCTATGCATAGTTAGGAACTTAGAACAGAAGCAATGATTCAAAAACTTAAAATGTCAAACAGAAGCACATGCAACTTGCGATTTTATACATGAAAAATAACATAACATTGTTATTAGTATATTGAAACTTTCCTTTTTTTTTTTGACCGCGTATTAAATTGATCATAAACTCTTGAAAGAGAGTGGTTTAGTTCTTAGAATACTGCATGGGTTGACCAATCTATAGTATTTTGTATATAAATAGATATCTAGTCCCTCGCCAATTTTATCAACAAATAATAGTTTCCTATACTCATCTCAAGTATTCCTAAAAAACAGTTCTTCATCAATCAGTGACAGTGAGATCAATAATGGGAGAGGAAAATAAGCCAATAAAATGGGAAGGTAAAGCCACTGCTGAGGTAAGAGGAACTGAGGAGGATATAGTATGGCAAGTGTTAGAGGATTTCTGTAACCTACACAAGTGGCTCCCAATGACTTGTTATAAACTTGAAGGGATTGAAGGTCAACCTGGTCTAGTTCGTTATTGTGCTTTCACAAAAAGAGGTGCCAGCCCAACTTCTGAGTGGGTTAAAGAGAAGCTGCTGAAAATTGATCCCATCCAACGTTGTTTGTCCTATGAAATTGTTGAGAACAGTATGGGATTTAAGAATTACGTGGCTATAATGAAAGTGTTGCCATTGCCAATCGGCGGTGTTGATGATGATGCTAAGCGTGTAGGGTGTATGATCGAATGGGAGGGTGTTTGCGATCCGGTGGAAGGGTGGACTTTGCAAGATTTGAACTCTTTCATTGGAAACGTTCTTAAGGGCATGGCCAACAAAATTGAGCTTGCATATTCTTCACCTAGTCAAAGTTAGTGTGGAAGCTCCTAAAGCATAATATATGGGTGTATTGATCTCTCATTGTTTGATTTGTGTAATGTAATAATTTCTTAATTTGTGTGTGTAATGTTTACTTTGTGTTTATATGATCGAATGGGGTTGTGTTACGTTTGTGTTCCAGTGGAAGGGTGTCCATCGTCATTTAACTTTTTACAACTTCATTTTTCATCAAAATTTCATAATTATGTTACTATATATTTTGGACTGGTTTCAGACTTTCAGTTGAAGAATTTGTTTCTTGAAGTATTACTGGTTCTTGATGCATTGGATATATATTTTTACTAACACATATGTTAATCTCTTTATTTTTCTGCTACTACCTAAATACTCTCTAATTTGAATCATATATACCCTTGACTATCTAATCAGTAAAACTAAAAACATAGTTGATTATTGTTAAAACGGAGATATACAACATTGGGAGACTAAGCCAATATCCAATTAAACAAGAGAACCAAAAGAAATATAGACGCATTCTAAAAAAAAATAACAATCAGCAAAACAATCACAGGGAAACCCAAAATCAACAGGAACCACCGGAAACAGGGGACAATTCCACCCTGAACAAAATCCAACAACCGAATGATGAACCAAATTAGCAAGTCTACCTTCTACAAGATACCTCCAAAAAGAAAAATCAACAAAAGAAAGCACTAAATGTTGTTACTAAACACCTAATAAAGTGACAGTATCAGCACACAACTAGAAATTCACACTTTTCCTGTGAAAGTTCCTGCGGATTTTGGCCGAAATCCCGCAGGAAACCTATCCTACGGATTTTCCCAAGGATGCAGGTTCTTCGTGAATAATTGTTTCCTGAGGATTTTAGGATCCGCAGGAAATCGTCCTGCAGATACTATCCGCTGGAAATGTTATTAAATCCGCAGGTAATGTTTGTTAGTGTGTTTAATGAGTTTACTTGCCAAGTTGAAAGAGCGCTTGTTTCCTGTGATTCTGAGAACAATCCGCAGGTAATTTCGCAGGAAAATCCGCATGAAAAACAGTTTCTAGTAGTGCCAGTAGCACAGAACAAATCGTATTTCCTGAACAAGATGCTACAATTAGAGATTGTTGTTACCCATTTTTTATCTGGGTTGGATGCTTCCAGTATTGCCTGCTTTTTTGTTTATTCAACTTTTCTTTCTTCTTTATTCAACTTTGTCTCGTTGTGTGAATGTGCCTAAACGCTATACATTTGGTCTTATGACTATGTAATACTTGCTCTTAGTTTAGTTGGTTTAAAGCGCAATTATCTATGCTCTTTATATATTCTCTTGACAAAAGCAAGTGTATATGATATCATTAACAATAGCATGGACAATACAAGTCGACATCAACTTTAGAACTTGGGTATTAACCATATATATAGCCGCCCTGACTAACACGAGCTACTGCATTAGTTTGTCTCCTAGAAAACCCAACAAACGAGTTTGGATATAAGTTTATTAAAAAAGAAATACAACTTCTAATATAAAGAGTGTATAAATAAACTTGGTAGCTCATAAATAAACTGGTAGAACAAACTAAGTTTTACCTAACTCCTTAGGGGTTGAATTGTGTTTTTCATTATTTTGAAACACCCCCCACAAGTTGAGGTTTGGTAGATACCATACCCAACCTTGAAATGACCAAGTTGAAAGGCTAAGGATGAAGGGACTTGGTGGAAGAAAAAAAATGAAATTTGTTCTCCGAGAAATAGTCCAACTTGGTGCGCTCATGGAAAATCGGGTTGGCCGCAATTGTGAAGGTCGCTTTGATCTCACAGTTGAGTAGACGGCTAGAGTGTTATTGTAAGTAGCAAGGAACCATTGTAGCTCACATGAAGCAACTGCAAATGCACAATATTTTCGTTGGAGGAAGAGCTATGAACATGACACACTGTGTGATAGTGAATGCTGATAAAGAAATTAACTTAGTTGTTGGGTGATGAATGTGATATCTAGTATGTGGTATTTAAGTATAGTAATCTATTAATGAGACGTCTATATGCATCAACATTAACATAGGTAGTACCACCATCCTTGTACAATTTCACAATGGGTCCGACAGAGTATAAACATGCTTAGAATCAAGTAATCCTGAATCAGAAATTAAGCGTGTGTTTGGTTCTATGTTGATAAAAATTAATTTTGAATGAGTTGATTCTCTAAAATTGATTTTAGATGAATGTCAACGAGTTAATTGTCGAGTCGAGAAGTCAAACTATATTTGAGTTGACTTGGTTCATTGTCAGCCTATAAAAATAAGAAACACTTGTGTATTCATCTCAATGGAAAAAGTGTACATTAAAGTGTATTTATAGTATTTATACAATTGGTGATGGTGCACCATGAGAAAGCTAATTAAGTCCAGTGCACACTAACATAGCTAATGAGAGTGTTAACTAACTTGGTCTAATAAACTAGTATAACATACTAAGTTTTATCTAACTCCTTAGGGGCTGATAAAAGTTGTTTTCTTTTGGTTTTTAATCCACATTTTTTAGAGAAAGATTTGTCTCCTCAGATTAAATATCACGTTAGTTTCTAACCAATCACTCGTCTAATGATGGGACATAGCCTCGCAGGGCGAGACATCTTTGACGAATGTGCACATCTACTCTAGACGACGACGATAATATTTATGCATTCAAGGTTTGTTTGTCCGTTCAAGGTTTATTTGTCCTTGCCTTCAATAATAATAAAAAAAAGGGTGTATTATAACATGTTTTTAAAAGCAGGCTTAATTAGCAGCTAGCCTGGCACAGAAACAGAAGTAGCAAATCGAAAACGTCAAGGCCAAACGAAAATCATGCACAACTTGTGTAAGGAAGAGATAAGGAAAGTTGTAATAATAAAGGAATTAGTCGTATAACTTGGCAACTTTGTAAATAAAATATAAAATTATCATTTAGTATTATATTGAAACTTTCTTTATCTTGACTGGGTATTATATTTGATTATTGAAACTTGTAAGAGCACATGCATAGTTGATGGTTGCATTCTTAGAATAGTGCATGGATTGACTGACATATATATGGATTTGTGTGTGTATATATATATATATAGATATCTAATCCCATCTTTAAGTATTAACAAAAGGAAAAACGCTCCTCATCAATCAAGCAATACACTCGGCAAGAATATAATGGCAGAGGAAAATAAGCTAAAAAGATGGGAAGGTAAAGCCACCGTTGAGGTAAGAGGAACCGGAGAAGAAATAGCGTGGCAAGTGTTAGAAGATTTTTGTAACCTACACAAGTGGCTCCCAATTGATACTTGTTATAAACTTGAAGGAATTGAAGGTCAACCTGGTCTCATTCGTTATTGTGCTTCCACAAAAAAAGGTGTTGATGAAAATTCTGAGCCAGTTGTTAAGTTTGTCCTATGAAATTGTTGACAACAATATGGGATTTAAGAATTACGTGGCTACAATGAAAGTACTGCCACTGCAAATGGACGATGGTGATGATACTAAACGTGTAGGGTGTATGACCGAATGGGAATGTGCTTGTGATCCGGTTGAAGGGTGGACTTTGCAAAATTTGAAATCTTACATTGGAAACTTTCTCAATTGCATGGCCAAAAACATTGAGCTTGCATATTCTCCACTCTCCACCTAGTCAAAATTATAAGAACAAATGATGTTCAATTTGTGTGCATGTTGTACTTGCTATTTCTATCTCTCTATATGTATGAATTTGTGTTGTTTGTGTTATTACTTCGTTTTGTAACTTTTTTTTGTTTGTTGGCTCTGCTGGGAGGTTTTATCAATTATAGTTAAAGCTTTATGCATGGTTTGGTTTGGGACATGTAATTTATTCTTTGAAATGATGTAAATGTTATTGGATCTTTGTTTTATATAATTAATTAATTCACTGGTTAATAGTGGAGTTGGTTAATTCATTAATTGGATCTTTGTTTTATGACTTTATCATATTACATATTTTAATTGCATTTGTTGTGTCTATATATTTTTTTACGCTCTCAATTATCACATTGTTTCAATTTTGATCCAACTTAATTTTTAGCCCCAGTTGGAAAGATTTTTTGTCACACAAGTATCACTTTATAAATTATAACCTTTAGATTGAATTTTTTTGAACACTTCTTTCGTCCCGATTCTTTTTCTTCTTCATTTCATTTTGAAAGTGTTTAAGATTCTCAAACTCAAGATATTTTGGAATAAAGTTTCAAAACTTCATTATTTTTCAATTTAATTTAGCCACGTTAGCTTTTTTAATGTAACACCATTTAAAAACTTGCTACGCCACCTCATTCTAGAGTCAAAACATTCACCTTTAAAAAGAGGATCGTCGTGCGTGATAAAATGTATTTTAAGTTTTTAACCAATTATATATTACTCACTTCATTCTTTTTTATTTGTCATTTTATGACTTTTTACAGATTTCTAGACAACCAATTTTTTTATTTTTTTTTACTTTTGATAGAGTTATGGTCTAAATATAATTTTAAATGAGTGTTATGAACATTCTTTTTTTGAACACTCGTCATTTTATTGAATAAAATGAATATGTGTCATACACTTTAAAAATACGTCTCACATAAAATGGTAGAACTTACTTGAATTACATCCAATTAAATAATCAATGTTAGAGAAAGTTATGAAAATAATTATTTTTGTCTGGCTTCAATAAATTCAAAAATTAATGTTTAATCTTTGACGCCATACATGGCTTAATATAATCAAAGATTAAAACCAAAGAAAACTCAAACAAAAAAACTTGCAAGGATTAAAATCAAATTTTTCACAATAAATAACTAAGATCAATATTGACAAAATAATATTAAAAATTTAAAAACGATAAGTAAATAGGAATAAAAGAATTCTTTAAATATTTGAACCGGTCAAAGTCATTGCTATAAGAGACAACCGGTGTAAGGAAATCATATACTAGTCCCACATGTAAAGATTTGTCAACAAATAAAAAACCATTTAGCGTCTTCTGTTGGAAACAGTGGTCTATTTGTCTATCATTGACTTTGTCTGTCCTCGCTGTTTGGCCAACGATACTCAATCTTGCTTGTATACTCTTCAACAAGCCAAAGTCAGTGGAGTGTTTGAACCATAGATCTGACTATGGGCGTCGAGATGATTTTCTCAAGGAAGTATTGACATATGACATTCTCTAACCTTTTAGATATCACAATGTTTTTATCAACTAAGATATGATTATAGAGATGTGTTTCTGTCGTGTGGTGTTTATTTTTTACGGTATCCATCTATTTTTCTTTTATTAAAAGTGATAATCTTAAATAATAAATATGTATTCAATTCTCTCCAAAAAAAAATATGAATTCAACCAAACTTAATATAGTGTTTGCCTGTTTGGAAGGATACTAGTTGAACAATGTTATCTCAGCTTTTGATTTTTTTGGAAGGAATGTTATCACATCTCTTAATCAGCGACCATGTGTTAGCTGTATTCAAAGAGTACATGTTAAGGAAGCAAAATGTGTTGATGAAGAATTGGAACGAGACCGTTAATTAGTCTGCATGAACATAGTAATGAAGATATCATATATATGCATTTTGAATGTGCCCTACTGACTTTTTATTACTAGACTAGAAAAGAAAAGTTTTACTTAAACTGTAACGTTTTTTCTCACTTTTCTATTTTGTGGTGCTGCCTCCTGATTTCGGAAGAAAATCAGACCGAGAAATAAAACAGAAGAAAAATTGTATGGGAAAGAAAACAACAGAACAATTGTATTTGTGGGTATGAAAAAGTGAGAGAGACGATAAAGTGTTCAACTTCCACTTTTTTATCCGATGTGGATATATGACACACAACATTATTACATTACTAGATGGCAATACAGTTTCACATTTACATCCATCATAAATTCATAATAGAGCAAAATTATACACCCAATCTTTATAAATAAAACTACAGCAGATACAATAGCCCCTTGAAATATAAGAATATAAAGAGAGATGCATGATATGTATTGCTAATATGCTTTGCCGAAGCATTACAACATGAAGATCTAAAAATTCTGCATAATTCTTCCAAGGCCTTGCTTTCAAGTTTCAGCCAGTTCCAAGTTAGAATCTTGATCTACTCAATAACTTTTTCGAAATTTTCAAGTGTTTTTATTTTGGAATACCGTTTTATATCTAAAATTTCCAAATCAATCATACACTTATACACTTGCAAACCATATTGTTGCAAGTTGCAACCCTTTCTTCTACTACTCTCCCTCTTTGAACTAGATTCAAAAACTGAATTAGAAGTGCGCTACCCCTACCCACATATTCTCTAAATATGATCTTTATGCAATTATATACAACTCATGTTAATTGCAAATCTGAAAGCCAATGTAGTTCTTAAAAAAATATACAACCAATCAATCGAAAAATTTGAAACATACTACACGATATATTGTGGGATTTATTATCAGGATTTAGAGCCACGGAAAATCACTGAAATTTAAGCCAGTTGAATGTACAAATTTCTCAATGGACGACAATCCCTAAACACAATATATAATTTAATTAATAAATATGTCCAGCGCCTAAATAAAATAAAATATGAATAACCTATCTGCTTCCGCCACCCACTCTTCGGGGCGACTTCACTTTCTACACACACTTGCCAACTTTTTGGTAGTTAGAAAGTTGGCAACCCCCCCTTTTTTTTGGTGCTGACTTCTCTATCAACCTTCCATTATTGACATTTTCAAATGCTAGTAAATAATCTGTTTTCCATCCAGTTGATAATGTCCTGAGCTATCTCTTCACGCTCCGGCTCAAACAAAAGGTCGTGCAAGAAACCATCATAAAGCTTTATGTCTTTGAACTCAGAAGCTGCCTTATTGTATAAATCTTGTGAAGCCAATGGATCAGTTACTTTATCAGCAGTGCCATGCAGGACAAAGAATGGTACTGTCACAGACTTGAAGTTTCGCATTAAGTATGATGATATTCGCAGTATTTCATGGCCAGTTCGAACTCTAATAGGTCCTGTGTAAACCAGAGGATCAGAGTACTTCGCCAACAAAGCTGCTGGATCCCTAGAAACTGGAATGCCTCTTTTGTTTGCTCCTTTGAATTGGAACCTTGGAGCTACCAGAGAAAATATTGGAGCAACAGCCTGCATCGACATGTTACACATATCCTTTTAAGTTTTAACGCAGGAATAACCAAAAAGAACAAAGTACATTCAAAGGATGATCCATTACAATAAACATGATTCAGTACAGACACATAATCTTATGATTTGCTGTATCTTATACTGTACCGATGACAAGTAGTTCCGTTCATGAAAGAAAGCATGATCAATGCTTAAATGAGAAGGAGGTATGAGCCTAAATATGAGAAGGGATATGGTTGAACTTGCACACTTCATGAGTAAACAAGACATTTTAAATAAAGGCCGGTTTTCGCATCATTCATGCCAACAGGTCAGAAATAAGAGCACTAGATGCAGAGGAAGCGATGCTGGGAAAGTACTGCTGAGAAATAATTAACCACTCACGTTTACACATGTAGCACAATTAAAAGGTAAATTAAAACATGGTCATCAAATCAGGATTCAATTATGAATCGGAAGATTTATTTTCTAAATCCTGAATCGAATTATGAATCGTAAGATATATTACCAATAAAAATATGATATTTTTAAGTAAAAACAAAACATAGCAAACCTATAAGCTCATATATCATCTACTAATCTCAAAATATTTCAAGATCCAAATCTAAACCAAATGAACAAAAAAAGTGGTTGGCTGTACAAAGTTGACAAAAAAAGTGGCTGGCTATACTACCTTTATATAGAGATTTATAAGAATAAGAATTAATGGGGGTTCAAAATTCGATTCACATCCAATAAAGATACACACTAGAGATTAGTATCCATTGAGTTCAGTTTTGTACCAAATCGAGATACTACGACACATATGTATCATAAGAGACATCATACATGTGAATTGAAAGTCCGAGTGCCTCAGATCTAGTCAGGTTTATCAATACTACGTAAAATAACGGTTAGGATTGTGCTTGCTCTGCTTCTAATCGATAAATTTACATGTAGCCAGAGCTCATATCATACTACTGTTTTATTTGCATTTGACAGTCAGAGTTCGACATTAACAGTTGAAAAGAAGGCAGGGATGTTTCTTTCATTATAACTTTGTATTGTATGACCTTTTTATAGCAAGCTTATGAAATGAGTACAACCAAACTGAGCACAGAAGCAACAAAACAGAAACACATTAATGTCAAACATCATGCACAACCAAGAAGTGCAAAACTTACGCCTACTATTGGATGAGATGGCTTCACACGCAAAGCTGGTGATGTTAAAATAATTCCTTCTACCATCACTTCAATATGAGGGCGTGATGCCGCCTACATAAAAATTTAGAAATTAAAATTCAAAATCCAACAAAGATTTCATAAATTTGATAATAGAAGGTATGCAGAAGATTTCAATCATACTTTCAAAACCACAGCCCCTCCAGTGGAGTGACCAAAGAGAAAGCATGGTATTCCAGGATTCTCTGATCTAATCTTTTCCAAGAAAGCTCCCTGATAATATTATCACGATCAGTATGCAAAGTGCATAGTGAAAACATTAAATGGTATTTGGAAATTATAGAAACTTCACTAACGCCTAAAGTTCTTTTCATTCTAAGTATAAAAATAAATAAAACAGATATACTTACTGTGTCTGCAACCACTTGATCAAGAGAAGGAACATAACCATGTAATCCATCGCTACCTCCATGACCTGTAGCAATAAAAGAAATAACTTCAGACCGGTCACAAAAGATGATGATATGAAGTATAAGGATTTCAAATGTATACATAATAAAAATTAAATTACCTATCCAGTCCATTGCATAGACACCAAAGTTGCACAATGTTAACTGCCTAGCGAAATCTGCATATCTTCCACTGAAAAATGAGTACTGAGTCAGAATTGGGTGGAAAGCATGTATATTACTGCTTATATTAGAAACAACCATAGGAAATATTTATTTATATGTATTGGGGAACCCGAAAACCCCCAACAAAAGCTGGAAGAAAAAAAAAAATCATATTTTGGGAAAAAATAAGTAAAGGACTAGATTAGTCCCACAACAAGTAAACAACTATTGAGCTCGGAAAAAATAAATTAAAAGAACACAAAGCATAATTACCTGTGTTCATTAAGCCCGTGAATGATGATCATAATACCCCTGAAAGAACATAAGCGAAAATAACTTGAGCCAAATGTTTAAAGAGAGCCACACAACTGTATGGAATAGAACCCCAAACAAAATAAAGAAAGGGCTGCCAATAAGCAGGAGTCTTCTATCCATTCCTCATGCAATGGCAAATCAATCAATTTAGAAAACATATTAAGTTAAAAAAGAGAGATTTTAATCGAGGATTTGGGCCATCTAACACTCTTCAGTACAAAATAACTGCAGACAATCTCAAGAATAACCAATACAGTACCCCATTTTTATCACAAACATAAACTTTAAGTCTCTTCAGTTAAGATCCTAGAGACTAACATGATGGATTTTTGTATACTTCAAAACCCAATTGGGGAGACGGTGATCCTTTAAGAATTAAATTGATGTTTTAGAACTGCAGGGGATCCATTTTCCTCAAACAAAAAGACATAAAACATGTGAAGGCATCCAATATCATTTGTTATATGTTTAATAAAAAACTCTACAGTCACCAATATATTATATCAATATACTAAACGAAACTCTTTCAGCATGAAGAACAACACAAACATAAAGCAATAATTCGATCTACCCCAGTTTCTAAATTTTCCTTAGAAATCTCACAATTTCAATCACTTCAATTTTCTTCCATCACTTCGTGTCCAATTGAACTTCAATTTCATAAATTTGGCAACTAGAACCACCAAAAATATAAACCAAACCCCTCTTTTCACACCATGAAGCTTAAAAATTAACAAACATGCATAAAAATTCCTTATAATACATAATTATAAAGATTCCTTCAAATTTCAAAATGCAAAGCTAAACAAAACAAAAAGATTTCTAAAAACGAGAAAAAAAAACAGAAAATCCTTACTTAAGATCACCGTAAACCGGGAACCAAGAGCGACAAAACAAAGCATTATTTCTAACACCATAGAAAATCGAAGTATTCCACCGGCAACAACCATCATCATGACCCATTCCAACATCCTGCGCCAACGCTCTTCTCCTGAACGTATCCTCTTCTTCCCTAACCAACCACCGTCTCTTCAAATTCTTCTTCGGAGAAGACGGTGGAGCCGCCCTGTTCCGACGAGGGAGAACGAACAAGAGAAAAGAGAGGAAGAATGTGTAGACGAAGATGAGAGAGGCTCTGAACGCTTTGAGAAGAGGAATTATACGGTTGCTGGCTCCCGACGTTAGTGGCTCCATCGGCGCATCGATGGATGACATCGCTAACGGCGGTGGTGGAGGAAAGTGGCGGTGGCGGAAATGAATGAATGATAAGAACAGAGACGCGTTACAGAAGAAACAGAACAATTACAGAAAGCGTTTTTTCTTTTTTTGTTTCCTACAGTTGTGTTTATATTTATAGTTTTTGTTAAATGAATCTTATCCGTTTATTTTTGACGCATTGATAATCTAACGGTTAGTATTTGTTTGTGAAGATGCGAAAAAGTAAAAGAAAAACTTCGTGGGATGAGGAAGGAACGGTGATATCTGTAATAAATAATACAGCAAATAGTCGTTGCGATGCGTTGATTGGCTGAGGATGGACACGTGGCGTTCTTTCATTTTTCAGATATGGCGGAGGAAAATACGCGTTGAGAAAATCAAATCCTTCCTTTTTTTTTATTCATCAAGATAAACAATATTCTTTTTTTGGTACTAATTTGTTTTTCTTTCTTTTTACCGGATTAGGCTGCAAAGGATGAATATACAAATATGCACTGCAATGATCTTAAATCATAACTCCTTTCTGTTACACGTATAATTTTTTTACCTTTTTTGTCATTGCTTATGAATAAATGCAGTGGCTTCTTTTACTAAAAAAAACAAATAAAAAATCACATTAATAATTTTTTTTATAGAAATTTTTTTAGTTATTTGGTCTTCAGGTAGATGTGAGAATAGACTCACCAACCTAATTTTTGTAAAGTTCAATTCTCGCATGTTTAAAAAAGTTGAAGCCTAAGTCTAACATAAAGTATGTCTTGAAATCATTTTTTCGTCTTGAATTTGGTCTTTTTAAAAGTCTTGTAAAACTTGTTAGCCTATATAAAAATATATTTTATACGAATGCAAATAAGTTATTTGACTTATGTTTAAGTAGATTAATAGATCAATGGGATTCAACACTAATTTGATATTTAACATCATAGGTTAGATCCTTAAAAAAAACATCATAGGTTAGAGAATTTGATTATATTATGATATCAAGTCTAAATTCTAATTTATAATAATACATTTAAATATACAAAAAATTGCTTTTTTTAATAATACAAAAAAGTAATGTATACCAATAAATTCAAATTAATACAGGACCAAAAAAAAAATCAAATTAATTGAATGTTGACAAATTCTAATAAAATAAATAATTGCAATAACACTCATATTTACTTAAGTAAGTCGGTATGATAGATTTAAAAGACTTTTTTTATGACTTGTGGTCGTACCTTTTTAGTTAAATAGGCTTCTGAAAAAGAATCCACCTTATCTATTTAAACAAAAAAAATCCTTGAATGAGCGTCCGGGGGGTTGTTAACTATATGGGACACTGACGAAGTGGAGGTTTGGTCTTCTGTAAGTAAGGACTATGTGCTCCAAATTCATGGTAGATTTATCCGGACAAATGAGGTGTTCTATTTGTTTAATATTTATGCTCCTTGTGCGTTGCGCGCAAAACAGGAATTATGGGAATCATTGTTAGTGAGACTGTAGTTGTTAGGTGGTGAGAAGGTGTGTGTCTGCGGTGATTTTAATGCGGTCCGTCGTGTGGAGGAAAGGCAGCCAAATAGGGGAGGCACGATGTCACTTGATATACAACATTTCAGTCGCTTCATTGATGATAATGGGTTGATAGACTTGCCTTTGCGTGGGCGTCGGTATACGTGGTACAAAGGGGATGGTACATCTATAGCAGGTTAGATCGTTTCTTGTTGTCAGAAGAATGGGGTCTGCAATGGCCTAATTGTTTTCAGGTAGCCCTTCTTCGGGGTCTCTCTGATCATTGCTCGCTTCAGCTGTCTGTGGATGAAGAAAATTGGGGACCCCGCTCGTTGAGAATGTTAAAATGTTGGCAAGTATTGTCGGGTTACAAATTGTTTATTCAAGATAAATGGAATTCTTTTCAAATTGAGGGATGGGGTGGCTATGTCATTCGAGAAAAATTAAGATTGATTAAGTTTGCGTTCAAAGAGTGGCATTCAGTTCATGTTAAAAATATTCCAGGAAAGATTGATGGTTTAAAGGTTAGGCTTTCTGAGTTAGATGAAAAAGGGGAGGAAGGCGGGCTGTCTGTGGAAGAAATTGATGAGATGAGGGGCTTAACTCATGATATTCATTCTTTGTCTCGAGTTAGTACTAGTATCAGTTGGCAACAGTCATGGGTTCTTTGGTTGAAGGAGGGAGATGCTAACTCAAAGTATTTTCATTCGGTTCTTGCAAGTAGACGAAGGCGGAATGCTATTGTTTCGCTGTCGGTTAATGGTAATATGGTGGAAGTCGTTCAGCCTATTAGAAGCGTAATTTATACACATTTTAAAGAACATTTTGCGGCCTCTAGTATCATACGACCGGGGGTCGAAAATCTTGTGTTCAAAAATTTATCGTATGCAGAAGGAAGTGGTCTGATAAAACCATTTTCAGAAGGTGAAGTAAAAGTTGTTGTTTGGGATTGTAACAGTTTCAAAAGCCCCGGACTGAATGGAGTTAATCTTGGTTTCATCAAGGATTTTTGGGAATTATTAAAAGGTGATGTCATGCGATTCATCTCATATTTTCACCGAAATGGTAAATTGACAAGAGGTATAAATACTACTTTTATAGCTCTTATTCCTAAAGTTGGTTGCCCTCAGAGATTAAATGATTTTCGACCTATTTCCTTGGTTGGGAGTCTATATAAAATATTGTCGAAAGTGCTTTCTAATAGATTGAGAATGATTATTGGTGGAGTAATATCTGAGACTCAGACAACTTTTGTGAAAGATAGGCAGATTCTTGATGGTATTTTAATAGCAAATGAGGTGGTCGACAAGGCCAAAAAATCGAAAAAGGAACTGATGTTCTTTAAAGTTGATTTCGAAAAAGCATATGACTCGGTTGATTGGGGGTACTTGGATGCGGTAATGCAAAAAATGGCGTTTCCAGTGTTGTGGAGGAAATGGATCAAAGAATACATAAGCACAACAACTGCTTCAATCCTTGTAAATGGTAGTCCTACTGACGAGTTTCCTATCCATAAGGGGCTGCGTCAAGGGGATCCACTATCTCCTTTCCTATTTTTGATAGCAACTGAAGGCCTGAATGTAATGATGAAATCGGTGGTGGATAATAACTTGTATAAGGGGGTATGGGGTTGGAGTTGCCGAATCGGTGGTGGTGTCTCATTTACAGTTTGCAGATGATACACTGTTGATAGGCGAAAAGAGTTGGGCAAATGTGAGAGCCTTAAGGGCGGTGTTGAATTTGTTTGCAGACATGTCTGGCTTAAAAGTGAATTTTTCATAAGAGTTTGTTGGTTGGAGTTAATATTGGTGATTCGTGGTTGACAGAGGTAGCATCTATTTTAAATTGTAAAGTGGGCAAAATTCCGTTCTTGTATCTTAGTCTTTCTATTGGAGGTGATCCTCGAAAGTTGGCATTTTGGGAACCGGTGGTGTCTACTATTAAATCTAGATTGTCGGGGTGGCAAAGTCGTTTCTTTCCTTCGGGGGTCGGTTGGTTCTTCTAAAGTCTGTCCTGACATCGCTTCCTGTCTATGCTCTTTCCTTCTTCAAAGCTCCGTCAGGTATAATCTCTCTCATTGAATCTATTTTTTTTTTAAAAATTAGGGAGGGAGTGAGGATAACAGGAAAATTTCCTGGATTGCTTGGAGCTCTGTTTGTGTTCGAAAGGAGTTTGGAGGTCTGATGGTGAGGCAATTGAGGGAATTTAATTTAGCTTTGTTGGGTAAATGGTGTTGGAGGTTACTGGTAGATAGAGGTGGTGTTTGGTATAGGGTGTTGGTGGCGAGATAGGGTGAGGAGGCAGGGAGGTTGGAGGTTGGGGACTAGAGTGTCTCAGCTTGGTGGAGGGAGGCAGCGAAGATTAGGGATGAGGTAGGAGAGGATGATAGGGGTTGGTTTGCTAGTAGGGTGTCGAAGGTGCTAGGGGATGGATCAGATACTCTGTTTTGGTTTGACAGGTGGTTAGGTGATGTCCCTTTCTGTAGTCGGTTTGCTCGCTTATTCGAGTTAACGACGAATAAAATGAGCACAGTGGCAGATATGTATAGCCGTGGTTGGGAGGAAGGTGGGGAGTCGTGGAGTTGGCGTAGAAGATTGTGGGTGTGGGAAGAAGAGATGTTAGAGGAGTGTAGGCTTTTACTTGATAATGTTTTTGTACAGTCTAATGTTTCTGATAGGTGGCAATGAGATTCAGACACTCATGATGGTTACACAGTGAGGGGTGCTTATAAGTTTCTGACAACTCCAGTTTCTCCCACAGTTGTTGCAACGGACGAATTGGTTTGGCATAAGCAGGTCCCCTTGAAGGTTTCCATTGTTGCCTGACGATTGCTGAAGGACAGGTTACCGACTAAAATTAACTTGCAGAGGCGCGACTCCCTACAGGCTTCGACCAACACCTGTGTTTCAGGATGCGGAATGGCTGAGTCGTCATCTCACTTGTTTTTACATTGCGATGTCTTTAGTTCTCTATGGCACTATATCAGGTCTTGGATTGGCATATCTGGAGCAGATCCTCAAAATATTAGTGACCACTTCTATCAATTTATTCATTATTCAGGTTACTCAAAGGCACGACGGTCGTTTCTTCAATTGATTTGGCTGCTTTGTGTTTGGCTAGTGTGGAACGAACGTAATAACATGTTATTTAACAACATTGAAACATCTATTGATCAACTGTTAGAAAAAGCAAAATTCCATTCTTTTTGGTGGCTATCAGTTGTTATAACACCTTTTTTGTGTACGGTTCTCAAAGGTGGTGGTCGGATCCCTTATTTTGTTTGAGTATCGACTGATCCACTTACTTGTATATTCTCTGTATGACAGCTTGATCCCGGGGTGGCTCCTTAGGTACACCTTGTACTAGGAGTGTTTCACCGCCGTTGTTAATATATCTCATTTTGATTTCTTAAAAAAAAAAATTAGGTCATACACCCATTTCGATCTTCCCGATCTATAAGTTCATCTCTCTTTTGGAGTTTTGACTTTCTTAGTGCTAAAGGCGAACATAAACGCATGTGTATAGATATACACAATCAAAACAAGTAATCAAAAGTAAGTGGAATATCGATCACATGAGGATTTATGTGGCTAAGTTTAAAGTATTTCTAAATATATAAATTTAATTAGTCAAGATCCAAAATTACAAGTAACAAATATATATTTTGGATTTTTGGTATGTAGAAGTAACTGATGATACATGGAAAAAGGAATTAAAGATTCAAATGACAAAAAGTAGCCAACGGTTTAACTTGGTTACAACTTCATATTTGCATGTTGTCACATGATGCAAGACGTTGTAGCATATCCTAAGACCAGACACCGTTTTTTGGGGAGTGAAAATAGCACACTCAACTGAGCTGTGCCTCCTAAAATGATGAGTCTCAAAAAAAAAAGATTAGTGCTCAATATTCACTCCCATTTAAAGAAAGAAAAACATGTTCTATGTTTCTATTTCTAACTAAAAAATCGTGTTCTTTAGCAAAAGTAATTGCTAGTTTTGATTTCGGTGGCTAATAATTATTATACGGATGTTATTTTCCATTTAAACAGAAGATTGCTCTTTTAAAAAAATTGTGTTTTTTTTTATTAGGGACTTATTTTTATTATGAGAGCTGAACTTCCAATTTCATAGGAACGACCCTACTTAAAACCATCCGATTTCGGGTTTTTCTTCTTCAATTTATCCATCATAATTATCTTTGGGTTATCTTTTTAAGTTTCACACACTATAAATCAAATCATGCAAAATAATTGTACGAAGTTTCCTATGGACTTTAAAAGTTATTCTTAGTCTTTTAAAATGACTACGATCCAAAGTTACCATTTTTTTAAAAAGGAACAAAGTTACCATCTTTTTCAATTATGATAACTTAATCCACATTAAACAAACATTTTCATCTTTATTGTTTTCCAAACTCTAAAGACTAGCAATAGAACTTAAATGATCAAACTAAGTTTCAGAGATTAATATTAAAATAAGTTGTTTAAAAGAGGATAAGCACACAACAACATACTAAAATACAAACTTCAATTAAAACCCCATTAACCCGTAACTACATAAGAGTTTAGCTCATGGTGAGTTTAGAAAATAAAATGAAAATGGAATAAATCATGAAGGAATTCATTACAACCATATTCAAAGAGAAATAAGAGTTACAAGAGAAAAAAATACAAAGTGCAATGACGATAGTGAATTGTCCCACTGTAGGAAATCCTCTTTCTAGCTCAAAGTCTTCAAGAACGAGCTTTAATAGTTCCAAAATGACTAGTACTCCCTCCGTCCCATAATATAAGAAAAAAAACTCATTTTTTTGGTCCTAAAATATAAGCAAAAAAGACAAACTTTTATCCTATTTAATCTTGTTTTTAAAAAAAATCTCTTTTCCAAGAAAAACTTGTTTATTCTCATAAAATTAAATGCAGATTACATTCAATTTTCTCTCTCTTTCATTTTTTCCACAACCAATAGCCAATGAAAATTGTTTTTACATTTTCCTATAAAACTTTTTCCAAAGAAAACACAAAAAACTATACTCCAAATTCTTATGTTTTAGTTTTCTTAATAAATGTGATTTTTTTTTTGTTTATAATTTGGGACGGAGGAAGTATGGATAAAGGTTATATGATAGGGAAATGTGTTTTTAGACTTGAAATGGTAGCTATGGTTGACAACCTCCAACGCCACAAACATTGCAATTTGCAATCATAATCATCATATCATTAGAAATATTTGACATCCATTTTAACCAACTCTAAAGTCACATATATGATTGATTGTGATGAATTAACAGTGTAAAATTTGTTACAATAACAATGCGGAAATTAAACTTTTAATATTATTAACATTTCAAAAATATTCTTATATTAATATTATCTTATTCTGAAAAATCAAATATAAAAAATGATAGTATGGTAAGAATAATTAACTTTTTTAGCTTAAAATATGGGTTTGGTCATTTATTTTCATTAATCTTTTTCTCAAATACTACCATTGGAAATTTTTTTCTTCTTCTTCATTCTACTTGTCTATCTTATATTCATACTTTTATCTCTGTGTTATACACATTCATACTTTTATCGACAACAACACATAAACCTTATTTCCCCTAAAAAAAAACACATAAACCTTATTTATTTGTCTTTTTTTAAAATGAAGTTCATCATATTTTGTTTATATTTGAAAATTCATCAAATATGATTTTCCCGTAAAATATGTAAGTCTAGTGAGTGCATTATTTCATAACTAATATTCTTAAAAAAAAAAAAAGTAGATAACAGAACTCAAAAAAACAATCTTTGTCAATCCCAATAATTGGATATTCACGACATGCACAACGTGTTTCTTTTTGTACCATGACAAAAATTGATTGGTTGGTATGAACTAGAACTATACATCGTTGAGTTTCGTCACATTTTTAAATTGTTACGGGTTCAGATTATTATCACGTATTTAATTGAATTTTTGTGGGTTTGAAACCCTCAGCTAGTCATTTAGTACAAATTTAAAATTATTTACTTTTTTAATTCAGCTTTCTCATTTTCGAACATGACAGTGCAGGCAGGCTGCAAAATCAAGAATTCACCTACAAGGTTTCTCAACAAAATAAAAAAGGAATTTCCCTAAAAAAAAAATAAAAAAAGGAATTCGCATACAAGTTATCGACGGGATAAAAAAAGAAAAAAAGAAGACAGATTTAAAAAACCAGTCTCATAAACTAACTGAAATTTATAGTTTTATTATTTTTCGAACAAGGTAAAATAAAATGTTTATTACTGAAAATGCATTCTATCTAAAACATGGTTTACCAAGACATAATGCAACGAGTTCACAGTCAATTACAATGACAACAATGCCAGTAAAACAAAATAGTTGCAAACCAATGCACAAACAAACTAATGGCTAAACCATCATCTATGATAACAAAAAGAAAATATAACATGTTTTGAATTCAACTACCAAAAGGACAAAAACTTAATTTTATCAAACATTTTTTGAACGGATGATTCCTGGTTGTTAAATATTATGTTTTATTCCTTTAAAAAAAATTATGTTTTATTATTACGTTCTTTTCAAATCACTTAGGCGCATGAAGTGGTGGAGGTTCGGACAAAACTGATGAAACCGAAAATCCAAATCAAACCAAACCGAAAAAGTATCCGACCTTGTTGAACCAAACCAAACCAACCTAAACCGATCTAGTTTGGTTCGGTTCTTGATTTTTAATTTTGAAATCCAAAGAACCGATGAACCGAACCGATGCTAACCTCACTCCCATTTTAGTAATATTATCACCTCTCACACACACTTATGATTAAGCTCAAAATTAAAGTCCAACATAAAATGCTTCTTAATTCTTTCACTTTATCCCATCTAGGGATGGCAATACGGGCCAACCCGCCCCGTTTAGGCTCAGTCCGCTATTAGCCCGCCAAAAACGGGGTGGGGCGGGGCGGGCCAACTTGAGGGGGTGGGCTCAAACTCACACCCTGCCCCGCCTAAAAGCGGGTTGGCCCGTCTATTTTTTTAAAATTTTTGTCGATTGTTATTACTAAATACGCTACTATTAAAAAAACAATAAATTCAATGTAAAGACTCTAACATTAAATAAATCTCAAATTAAATCCACCATACATCAAACATAAAAAAATTACAAAATAAATCTAACAACATGAAATAAGTCTCAATATAATGCAGTGGTGAATCAGTTTATTTCTAGAGGTAGTGGACTAGTGGTGAATCAGTTATCACTTATAACTATCAGAGAGAGTGGGACAATTTGAGGTTGGGTGTCATTTGGCCCAAGTCTATGGGTGTGTAACTTAAAAATTCGGTCACTGATAGTAAAAAAAGAAAGTTTAATAAGCCCGCGGGCCAGCCTGCCCCACCCCGTTATGACCTGTTTTTTCAGCGAGCTTAATAGAGGCGGACCAACTAGAGAGATGGGCTCAAAATCTCACCCCAACCCGCCTAAAATGGTGGGTTAAACGGGCTGGACCGACGGGTCGGGCCCGTTTTGCCACCCCTACTCCCATCATCATCTCATCTCATAACTCACGCTCTATTTTGTTTATACTAAAAAAGAACATCAGCCATCAGTCACACCTAACCCATTGTTCCTCATCGTTCCTAGAATCGTCAATCTCTTGTTAGTTTTTTCATGTTAGTCATACAAAGTAGTTTGAAAAACATACATCATAGAAAACAAAGTTTCTATGAAATATTTGAGTATGTTGTATGCATGAAATACAAATTTGTGAAATTTTTTTTTTTAAAATTCTATTTTCAACCAAACCGACTAGTTTAGTTTGATTTCTTTTTTAATACACAGTAAAAACCGGACCGAACTGAATCGATGAAGATTTCATCGATTTAGACATTTTTTTGATAAAAAAACCGATTCAAACCGAACCGTTATTCCCCTAGACGCACGAAAACCAACTTAAATTTAAAACATAAGATATACTAAGTTATTGCCGAAGAAGATGTCAAATACAATAAAAATTTATAATTTTTTTAATCTACTGTAATTAAGATTTTTGACTCCCAATAAATAAATGATTTAAGAAATCACCTTTGTTTAGTAGGTTCTTTGAACCATGAGACTGTCCATCAAGTTGGCGATGATTTCCATGGTTGAATTTTGTATCTTTTCCCACGGTAAAGTCATGTTACAACTCTTTCAAATGTTTTTTTTTTTCATTTACATTGATATAGTGCCGTTGCATGACCCCGAGTCACAATGTTCAAACTCTTAATTATATTTTAATTAATAATATATAACTTTAAAAAATTACATTGTACTCGAGAAATTACATACATACTTTCCAATTATCCTTTTTGTGGTTTCATGTTCTTGAATCACTGAATAATTAACTCATTATTAATGTTATCGAACACATCTCTCTTGCTATAAGATACTCTTGTCAATCAATGGTGTGCTAGCCTAGTGGATATTTTATTTTAGCATACTACTGACAAAACTTGGGTTCAATGTAAAAATCAAAGAAATAAAGAAAGAAGAAAAAAAAGTAAAATACAATGAGAATATGCGAAAAAGAATTTTTCCAAAATTATTATTATAGAACCTGGTGAATGGTTTGAGATAGCTACTAGCGCTCTAAGGATCCTAATTAAGGTGACTAGCTTATATTTTTTAGTTTCGTAAGTCATTTCAACATACATATGGGTACGGTACACAGATCCAAGTTTCCCTCGTGAATGGCGTGTGTTGATAACCTTTTATATGTTTGTTGCTATCCAACAAATAATTGGTTAACCTTCACCCATGTCGTGCTTATCGCAAATTCTAGATAAGGAAGTATATTTTCGACAAAAAAAAGAGACAAGGAAGTATATGCCAATTTTCTTGCTCTCAAAATTTACAAACTAACCTCATAGTATCAGTATATTCTTTTAAGCTAGTGTGTCCTTAATTTGGTGGGTGATTTGAATAAATAGACTTTGATATTAAATTCAAAAATATGTTTTATATTGGGTTTGACTATTTTTAGAGAGAGCAATACTATTAATTATGAAGAATTTATACAAAAAGAGAAGAATGGTGGATTTTAATAAAATCATACATTTCCCTAAAGAAAAAATCATACATATTGCGTAAAAAAAAATCATACATATATTATTCAAAAACAAATCATACATATAAATTATACTATATTATCATATGATGATCATGAACGACAGACCTTTTAAAATTCAGAAGAGACCGATGAGAGAGTAGGAGTGTAAGATGATGTTATCGTCTAGGTTTTTCAGCCACGCTATTAACCTTTTAATGGAAAAATGATTCAATATCTAAACGATTAAAGATAGATCTCTTATTGAACTTAATTGCATATGGTCAAACCTATCATATTTCATTTATAAACAAAACTCAACACATATTTATCTACTACCTCCGTTCCTAAGGAGTCCATCTTTGCTCCATTTAGGTTTCCTCAAGTTACCCCATTTCAAGTCATTGATGTGTGACATGTGGATAAATTAAAACAAAGGACTGAGATTAAAACCTTAGAAAAAACAAATTGTTCCTCTCCTGTATCAGAAACAACACACCAGCCTCCTTCTCCTCATCATCATCCCTGCCGATCTATCTCCCTCTCTCCAGCGCCCCATCATTGTTCACCGCCGCCTTCTTTAGACACAACACACAAATCGAAAATTGCTCCTTTATTCTTCCTTATCGATCTCAATCTCTTTGGTCTTCATTATCGTAAAATGGCATTCTCATAGAAATTCTTTCATTTTGCCCTTTTGTGTGTTGGATTAAATCCAATTTCATGAATTGGGGGTTTTGATTTGTGTGTTGGTTGAATTTTCAATTGTTTTTGTAGGTTTC
>Ga0228711_1003537_pt1 | contig 24290 bp, 13 predicted proteins | sample MedpolnodulmetaG_2_FD_177996 | JGI IMG/M metagenome (GOLD analysis project Ga0228711, IMG submission 177996) | Root nodule microbial communities from Medicago polymorpha collected in Santa Monica, California, United States - brown nodules | ecosystem: Host-associated > Plants > Roots > Nodule... | reverse complement strand
ATTTATTTGAATTGTGGCGGGTACTGTTGATTTAGAGATTTTGTGGTGTGGTAAGGGTTGCCGACCTAATCCAACCAGCAGCAAAAATGTGTGTCATGTCAAGTTTGATGAGAGAAAGTGTGTGTGGTGGGGTCCAATTCTGCGTGATACAATTTTGTAAGCATATTAGTCGCACTAGTTACACTTTGTGGGGTAGCTTTTTCTTAACCTGTTCTGATTATTTTTTTTAAGTTAAGCGAAGACCGACATCAGAATCAAATCAGGTATTGTTAGTTGCACATATACTTTGATTCATATTATGTAGGCACACTGATGGATGGAGACAGCTTCGTTTTTTTTACTTTGCAAAATTTAATAACTTATGTGAAATTTGGGTTGTGAATTTTCAATTTACACAAATGAGTCTCTATAATATTTTAATTGTTACAATCAAGTTTCAATCCGTTTCTATTTGGTAAAAAGTTGAATGAGTTGATAATGAATGAGTTTATAGTCAATTGTAATAAGCTAGCATAGTTTGATAAAATTAACCAAAGAGCTTATAACCAATTGCAAATGCTATTTGAAGTAGTTTATATTAGTTTGCGAGTTTTGAGGAGAGGGGAAGGAAAGGCTTAGAGGGGAGGGGAAGGGAAGGAAGGGAAGAGAGAAAGGGGGGAAATTTTCTCCTTGTTTGGGAGTTAAAGAAACCAACAAGGAAAGGAGATGGAGAGTTTATTTGATAATTTTACTATTTTACCATTTTTTTTACTCTTAAAATCAATACATTGTGATATACTCTGTAATTTATCTAGTAAATTATAATTGGAATTTTGAATTATTATGAGGACAAAATTGTCAATTTGTATGTTTAACCCCCCAAAACCCTTCAATTTGGGGGAACTTTAAAATTGGACAAATGAAGCCCTTCAAAACCCCCCAAAACATTTCCCTATTTTTTAAAACTCTCAAATAAGGGTTTACAACTCCATAAGTCTTTCCTTCCCTTCTCCTCCCCTCCAAAACCCAACTCACAAACAAAGCCTAAAAGTTAACAAGAAAATATTATTAACTCGTGGAAAAAAAAAACAATTCGTAAAAAAAATGTTGCTAAAAAAAATCTATTTTAGTTATATGAATTTGCAATCTACAAGTTATTTGGTGTTAGCTTGGTCAAACAGAACCTAAAAATAATAAGGAAAAATGTACATAAAATGATAAGCTATGAACCCAAACACCAGTTGAAATATCTTATCAAAGAATATCTAAAGTAGTAAAAAAGTTATATAAATTCATGAAAAGATTATTACCAAATAAATCTATTTTAGTCGTACGACTTTATCGTCTATTACAAAAAATGGTTTTAATTTCTATAAACATAACTCAGTTGGTAGAGATATTTTAAATTATTGAAATTGAGTTTCAAACTCCAAATTTCTCACTTAGTTATTTTAATGGTGAAATTATGATCAGTCGACTTCTAAAAATAAAATTTTGGTCTTAGCAAGCAAGTCTAACCATAAAAAAAATCTATTGTATGGAGCCTACGTGGCCAATGCCGGTAAGAACTAAAAAGTGGTGCTTACTTGGTCCAATATGCTGACATGGCCAAAGATAGAGACCACACACATATCAACAATTAGAGTGAACGATATTAACTTAGGACTTTTAGCATAATAACCAAAGAGGCCTTATAGTACATCCGTACATCACAACCAATTGTAAGCAAAAATATCATAATCTGGAGGATCTAATTGTAATAATCAAAATATTTGGGAGTCTGGAGATATAATTCCATTTCGTCGAATTGGAGGTTTATGTACTAAAATTGCATAATCTTCTTGATACAAGAAATTAATACTAGAAGTGCCTATTAAGATTAATGTTCATTATTATGATTATGAAAAATATTGTGAAGCAAGTAAGCTTAATAGGTCAGCATCTCCAATTAATGTGATAGAAAGTAGGCCTACCTGAAATGATAGCATGGTTTGATCATTTTTATTTTTTAAAACAATTATTTAAAAGTGATAGTGAAAGAAAAGAGGGGAGGGAGGGATTATATTGCTATAAAACAATGTTTTTGTTTATGCATCATTTTCTTCTATAACGAAATTTCACATAATATTCTTCTTGCTTACAAGTATTTTAAAGTTGGTTTAAATAATAAAGAGTTAATTCACTTGCTTATAAATCCAACTTCCTGTTTTTCAAGTAATCTATTTAACGAATAATCTTTAAATATTTTTGTAAATGTTCTTTGAACATCAAGAGTTATCCTAACCCTAATAAGTATTAGGAGTCAAAATCATCAAAAAAATATTCTTAAAAAAATATTTCAAATAATGAAGGCAAATTTAAATTCAGGCAAAAGATTGATAAGTATGTGTCATACTCATGCGTTGTCATTTGATGAATGGTTTGCATGTTTAACAGCACAATTAAAAAAATCAATTTATGGTCAAATACAAAATTTATTAGCTTATAATATGAAAATTTAATTAGAGGGATGTGACCTCGATGAGGTATCAATGGAAACAAAACAAATTGGGAACGTATGTTGCTTGAACAACTAAAATACACAACCTTCAGCTAACCAATAAAATCTTTAACCATATTATTTTTTAGTAAGTGGTACTGATAGAAAAAATATATATTAACAAACAAAAATTATAGGTTGGGCTTGTTGGTGGCGTATTTGACTCAAATTTGACCCTATTAAGAATTAAAGAAGGTGGGACGTGCAACGTGTTCATAAAGAAATAGAAACAGTTAAGTTTTCGCTGAGAATTATTTCTAATACACCTCCTCATTACTGAGAGAAAAAATGTGCACCGCTATTATCATATCAAACTAGTCCGGCCGCCACCTCCGTTTGCCTCGTCGGCGCAGTCGGGTCGGGTTGCGACCCGGTTCTGAGGACGTGTAATAATTACTTTTTGGAGCAATTAAAAAGGAGATATATTAATGAGCAAAATGCAATCTATCTCCGGCTTTGTGAAGATAATTTATCCTTCTCTCATTTATTTGTCTTTTATTTAATTTAATGTTTCCGGTAGTTTTTTTTTATCAAGTAATGATTATTTTTTAGTATCAGGTTGCGATTCTCTACGTTCTCGTTAAAATCGTAGTTTCTTAAAAAATTCCCTTTCTTTTGTCTCATGATTTTTATTTTTTTAACAAATATTATCTCATATGACCATCCACAATGCAGCATCCTATTTGAGTGCTTAAACGAGTCCCAACTGTACACGTCATTCGTTTTATAATTAATATTGAATAAGCACCCAATCTCTTCAACTCAACACCTCAAAATAATTATGAATTAGGTCTCAAAAATAACTCTATATCATTATATTTTAACAATAATTTATATACTCATTCATAATTATATAATTTAAAAATATTGAAGTAATTTAATTATAAATTATAAAAAAAACAATATTTATTTTTATTTTTATTAATAATTCAAGAAACTATTATTTGCAATTATTATATAATTTAACTATTATTTGCAACTATTATATAATTTAACTATTATTTGCAACTATTATATAATTTATTTTTTAATATTAAAATAATATAATATTTGAATATAGAGAAAAAATAGAATTAATTATATATGTGGGACCCATAAGTAATAGGAGAGAGAGAGTGTCTATAAAAGCACTCATCTTTATAAGCACCATATTTATTGATGTCACAATGTGATACCTATTTAACATGGTGTTAAATAGAGGAAGAACTCCATTGTAGATGTTCTAACTTATTGTGCGTATACTTTGACAATTACACTTATTTTAATTATGTAGACAAAGTGTGGCAATTGTGTTTTATGTAAGAAATATTAACCTCTATTTGCTATTAACGTTGTATGAGTGTCTGTCAAAAAAGAAAAAACCGTTGTATGAGTATCATAAAGAATTAGGCTAATTTTCTTTGTATGAGTTCTCTTGACAAATACTATTTAATCCCCACTTTTGTGCTTAGTTAGAAATTTGAATTTTTATGTTTATACTCTAATTCTCTAATATAATTTAATTAAATCATTGTGTACTTTTGTAATTTACATTCACTTCAATACATTGTGGTTACATTCCCTTCAATACATTATGGTTGATTGAAGCCGACCAGGACACTCATCCTACATTTTTGTTGGTACTACGTATCTTTCTTTCTTCAGTGACCTATTGGAATTATTTGGAGTCTAAGAGGTTACTCTCTTCTTTCAATCACACTCTAACTCAAATCATGTCTATCTCTCGTTTGATCTTCACTCTTTTTTATTATTTCTCTTTCTTAGACACAAGCCAGACAAAAGCATTCCCACTACGGTGGAAGAGATGATTCGGCCAACCAACTAGAGGACAAGGTCAAGCAAAGTCATTGGAAAACCTGACGTGGTGAAAGATTCTTTTTTATCTATATATTATTAATGGAACACCATCCTGCATTTAAGCCCTAATTTTTTCCTATGGAGACTCACACATTTTCAACTGCAAGTTGCTAGGCGCGAAAACCCTAAAATATGAAATGTGATGCAGCATTTACTATATTACCCATAAATTTGAATCCCTTCATGTTCCATTCATAGGGCGCCATGTTTGAGAAATGAAATCGGAACCCAGCTGTTTCACGTTATTTAACATTAGGTGTCATCATGACCTCCCCATGTGAATCACTTTCTTCTATATAATGTTTGACTTTGATAAGCTTATAAACCATATGCATTTCAAAGTGTAGTGATATTCTTTCTACAAAATTCACAAGCCAAACCTCTTTTTACTCATCCTCCTCTCATTCCTCACTTTCTCTTTCTCTTTCTGTGATGATATTGTATTCTACACACGGCTCCAGAAATTATGTGAGAAAAAGATATCTCTAGATATCTACATCTCCCCTTTTATATTATAGTTCAGACTTGCTTTCTTTGCTTCTGTTCCGTGACTACGCCGCCGTTGGCGATTTTGATTTGGAATAGATACTTCTTTTTTCTCTGTCTTATTGGTTTATAGAATCACATGTTTGTAAGGATGAATCAGAAAAAGGGAAGACTTTAGATTGTAAAGCAAGGTAGCAGCAAGCTCCCAGGTAGTGTGGTATGATTTAACAAACAATATCTTCAAATTTGCATTCTTCATCAATTATTTGATGTATAATTTTGATATATTATGAATCACTTCTTTTTTTGAATAATTTTTGTATAGTTTTATATCAAAGAAAACTACAGTGTTATCATATTATTATTGTGGAATATGATACCACTTTCTGGTATGAGTTAAAGAGGCTATGGTTAATTAATATTAAAACTGGGATAAAAGACGCATCCACTACTCTATAATTTGGAAGGCATATTTTAACAAGAATGAGATAAAAGAATATCACTACACTTTGAAATGCATATTAGTAAAACAAGACTTTACTTAATATACCATATCGTATTTCAGTTAAAGGAAGATGGAAGTGTGTTGGAAATAAATATGATCTATAAAACATCTTATGTATACTTTCTCTCGATGATTGTTATTCATGATTTGCAATTCTTTTCTGAAATCATCTAGAACTTCATTTTCAATTTTTTGAAGAGTATAAATTTGCTTTTTCTGAAATCATTTAGAACTTCATTTTCAATTTTTTGTGAGGAGTTAGAATTTGCACAAACCAGATGTTCAAAAAAGCACTCTGAAAAGTAGTACATACGGAACAAATCTCTTCCTAAAAATTTTAAGATCTTTGAAACTTCTTATGTATAATTTCGCTATATATATTGTTCTTGATCTGCAAAAAATATCTGAAATCATTTAGAACTTCATTTTCAATGTTTTGAAGAGTAAGAATTGCTCAAACAAGATGAACAGAAAAGAAATCTGAAAAAGTATGTTGATAGCGCAGCTCATACCTGAGTTGTTGACATAGATGTGTATTCTTATCTTTTTTTTTTTTAAACAGTAAATTTTATTAAACAACCAGCACTCTGCTCAAGACGAACAGAGATCGGTGAAATTAACCGGTCCACCGGAAACCAACACACAAAAAGTATGACAAAACAACATGATATGGTTTCTAGATTCTCTCTGTTTTGTGAAATTTGAAATTATATGTAGCCTATTTATGATTATATTCATTTTGTTTTAAGATTTTGTCTATTGTTCTTATATTTGGTTGTGTACTATTTCGGTTGTATAATCCTCACTTTTTTAACTTTCATGAACTGATTAAACATGTGATAGTAACATTGATCCGAAACTTAAAAAAAAACAAGGTGAAGGTTAAGTTTAATACCAATAATATCAACCAAATTTTCATTTCATTGTAAATAATCTGTGAGCATTTCATATGCTTATGAATCTCATTTTTAGGTGAAAATAATTTATAATTTAGGCTTAAATATTGCACTCGTCCCTGCAAATATGCCTCCAATAATTCAAGATGAATTGTAGTTCTTCATCGATTCTGTGTGGTTTTTTTGTTCAAAACTGATATCTATTTTAACACTTACCTCTACATCATGGAATAACCTTTAGAATGATACCTACTTCCCTGTGGTTTTTCTTTTTGTATAAGGCTTATGATGTTCTGAATTTTCTTTTCATGAGTGAGGTGTAGTCCATGGAGCAGTTTGAAGAAATCTAATATGAGATTTCTTTAATGAAATTATTACATCATTGCATCAACCCCACCTTTTTTTCACATTTCATTTATTTAATAAATAGAAGTTTACTTTAATCTGAGTCAGTGCATAATGGATGAATGATTTGGAACATCTAAAAAGGTTTAGTAGTGTATAATAGTCCAAATGTTTGCCAGCTTATTTTGGTTCTACTTTACTTGATCTCTCTTGATGAAATAAATCGTTGTCATGTTTTGTGTATATGAATAAGTATCAATCTAATTCTTTATTGTTTATCTTACTTTGATTTCCCAGCCATGTTATAAAAACATTAATTCATGTCTGTATTTTCAAATTGTAACTATAAAACAACTTATGGGGTCTCTTAAGAGGAAGCATGCTCCTTCATATGATTCTTCCTTAAAAAGGATGAGTAGTTCAAGTGGTGCATGGAGAAACACATGAGTAAATGCAAAAAGAACTTTCATGAACTATCTCATTAATTTGGTGATACAGTCTTCTATGAGAATTATTTTGGGTTTTTTCTTTTCTACTTTGCTTTTTTATTTTTTACGTTGTTCTATTGTTTTACATTGTTTATCCATTATTTATGATTGTTTCTAAATCCTCCCTAAAAGCATGGGAGGCTTACAGAATTGTGTTTTTTTATACTTATTTCAATTATTTAAATAGCAAACACTATAATAGACAAAATTACTATTGACTTAAGACTCACTTTTGTTTATCTATTCATTGGGATAATTTCAAAAATACGCCGCCAAAAAAACGAGAGGCTTTAATAATCTTCCTCCTCACAGTGTAACTTGAATCATTACTAATGATAGAGAGACAACTTTTCTTATGGGCAAACAAATAAGGCTGACCTCAATTTGGGTAACCATAATTAATTGGCTTAAGACTCTCTTTGTTTACTCATTCATTAGGATACTTTCAAACATATGCCCCAAAAAATAGAGGAGGCTTACGGAACCTTATAACTTATGTAGTCGTTTAATTATTATTGGTCAATATTGTGTAATCACTTTAAATTAAACCAAACGATACATCGGTAGATGACATCTTTATTTTCATGAAGACAATAACATTTGATTTATCTAAGAATTGCATTATATGTTTTTAATTTTGTGATATGTTAAGAGGAAACTTTTGTTAACGCCACAATAAATCTCTTTTGTTACGCCCGTGCGTGCACGGGTGTAAATCCTAGTTACAAACATGCATGCCTGATGAAAAGTTATAAATAGCAAAGAAATGAGTCACTTACCTATTGCAACCTAGCACCCGATTCAACATCAAAGACATCAAATTGTGAATAAAAAACCTTCGTCCAACTCTTCCCGGGTGTGGTATTCTAAACTTGGTTAAAAACTGCAATAAGAAGCAACCATGAATTTGTAGGTTTCACAACATGAAGTATCGCCTTCACTTTATCATTCATAATCTAATTTAGAACAACTTAATTCCTAACTACCTCAAAGGGTCCAAGACCAACACCTAGATATGCCTTGTAGGTGGAACTTATCAAAGCTGCCATTCTAGCCATTCCATGAACAATAGTAACTCGTAGTCTTCGTTCTTGCTCATAGCTGAAAGCAGCAATGAGAAAAGAGGAAAAATACATGAACTGTGAGTTAGCAAAGTGAGTTATAACCAAATTAACCAATTTGGAAATTAATATATGATATTTTATGAAAGTCATTGGTAACAATGAGCCATTTGCAAAATAAATCAAGTCATTAAGATATTTAAGAAGACTGAATAGTTTCAGATGTTACCTCTTAAGGGAAGAAGCAATGTCAAATGTAGAGCCTGATTTTGCACTTTGTTGCCATGCATTATCCAACTCCCATGCAAGTTGATATCCATCCTGTAATAAAGATAAAATATAAGCTTTCCAAAGATTATATAGCTTTCTATTTTGTGACTAGAATAATAAAACAACAATGACAACTCATCAATTGACTGTTAACTCAACATATATACCTCAATAGCCATGCATCCTCCTTGGCCCATATTTGGCTGCATGGCATGAATAGAATCACCAAGTAAGGTCACACGTCCTTTTCCCCATGTTAGTGTTGGCGTCCGATCATATATATCTCGTCGCAGAATTGCCTCTTCTTCAGTGGCAACTATCAAATCTATTGCATTATCACACCAGCCCTCAAATATCTTCAGCAACCTTTCGTTTTTCCCTGCCATGGAGATAGAATTGAGAACTTAGACATTGTAAGATTTAGATCCAATTTATTTTGTAAAAACATTTATTATTTTCATTTCTTAAACTCTGTTAGTTTTACTTCTTAACAAATAAAAAATGACTCTCGAAGTGAACAATTGCTTAGCATTTTTTAAAACTACCAAAATGTCAAAAATTCTACTTTCATTATTTCAGTAAATGCATTATTCCTAGCAATAACATTTTATTTTTCTCCAACATAGTGATGAAAATATGATGTCAAAAATTCTACTTTCATTTTTTGAAACTATTTATTTGACTCCGGCACTTCTAATATGATGAAAATGGGTCTTATTATAGAAGATTGACATGTATGCTATTGTGAATACTGTTAAGTCTAAAAATATAGTATTCACAATGGCATCCATGTCAATCTTCTATAAGAAGACCCATTTTCATCATATTAGAAGTGGCAGAGTCATAAATAAAGGTTTGGGTGGACCACTAAAATAAACTATAATATATAAACACAAAATTAAAGTTGTAATAAGCATTGTAAGTTGAAATGGAAGAGTTTGATTAAAAAGCTCTAATGGTTATTTTTAATAAAATGAATAACATATTTTACTATTGCTATAAATTATGACATTGTTTTTTTTTTATAGTAAAACTATTAATTGGAAAAAAAAATCAGTTGATAGGACAATGTAATGAAGGTTTGAAACTCCCGCAATTAGAAGGTATGTTAACCTTTACTAACTAGCCAAGTATAAGCATGACAAAAATTATTTATGCCACTTTTGGAACCGCCGAAAACTAAAACCGTTGAAAAATTGTTTATAATCTCGCAATATGGACCTATAATTTTTTAATTTATAATTTTTTTGGGTTTACCATTACACCATTTTGCGAAGGATCAGCCAAAAACTAAAACCGCCACAAAATTATTTAAAAACTCACAAATTAAACCCATGAAATTGTTTTATTTATTTTAAATATCTTTTGGAACAATTTTAAGAAAATATCTTTAATTTATTCTCAAGTATAAATAGCAACAAAAAACCTCATTCTCTCCTTCTTCTTCTCATTACCCCAAGAACCCTAATTCAAGAAGATTTCAACCTAACCTAAGTCCTAACCCTAGCTTTCTCTCTGAAGATGGGTAGCGAAATCACACAAGAAAACATGATACCCAAACAATTACCCAAAAAATACACATTCACAGGACCAGATGTTGCTCTGCCTATGGTAATCAAACTCCAAATCAACAACAACTTCTCTGTTTTAAGAGTTTTTGTCAACCCTATGAGTAAAGTGGACATTCTTTACTGGTCTGCATTCTTGAAGATGAAACTACCAGAATCAATGCTCAAACCATGTGAAGGATTTCTCAAGGGTACTTTTGGAAAAGGTTTACCAGTCAAAGGATACATTGATTTGGACACAACTTTTGGTAAAGATGAGAATACCAAGACCATCAAGGTTAGGTACTTTGTCGTTGAGTCGCCACCGTCTGTTTCTATTTATAATGTTGTTCTTGGCTGGCCTTCTCTTAAAGATTTGAAAGCAGTACTCTCAGTAGCAGAACTCACCATAGAATATCCCGTTGGAGATGGAAAGGTCGGTGTTGTCGAGTCAGATCTCGAGATGGCCAAGAAGTGTCACGAAATGTGTCCCTATTATGTTATGTAGTACTGCTTAGAAGTAGTAGTATTTTCACTTTTCATTCTCAAGAACTAAGAAAAAAAGAAAAGTGTTTTATGTTTGAGTTTTGTCTAGCAACTATTGCTATAACAATTATGATAATTATCTTTAATGTTGATCAAACACGTTAGTTAATCGACTTGTGTTCTGTTAGATATGCAGGTTTTGATTCAATCTCTTTGTTTTTATGTTTTTGAATGTTATAGAAAATAGAACTTAATTGTTCTGTTCTGTGTGATGTTCTAACATGTTTATTAGAACATATGTTTTGTAAAATAACCAAACTTTAGTTAAGGTTGGTGGTTGAACCATCCAATTTGGTTTCTAAGGTAATGTGAAACACTGTGTCTTGATTTTATAATGGTGTGCCAATAATACTTTACATCTGCAGAGGGTATCCTCTTAAAGATGGTAAACACTTACAAGACATTTAGTTTAGAAGCACATACCATTGGGGTAGGGATGGGAATAGGCTAGGCCGAGCTAGGCTTTGCAAGGCCTGAGCCTACCTGGCCTGTCAAATTTTTGGAAGGCCTAAGCCTGGCCTGCGGCCTGTCATAGGCTTACTTTTGAGGCTTGAGCCTGACTTTCTGAAAGCCTGATACGGCCTGCTAACGTGTTTAAAAGTCTATTTCATATGAAAATCTTTAAATAAGCAAATAGATTGAATTCTCTTTTGATAATCAACATGAGTTTTTGGGGAATTTGACTATATATTGTATACTAATAAGCTGAAATTACTGAAAAGTTAACAAATTTTTATTTTAATTAAAAGTACAAAATATAATATAATAATAAATAATATTATTCATATTTATTTAAATAGGTCGGCCTAATAGGCTTAAGAGGCTTTTTAAATAGTCTGTGGCCTGACCTTTTAAGCTAAATAGGCTTCTAAAAAAGCCTAGGCCTTCTCTATTTAAGAAAAAATTCTGGCCTACCCTGTCGTAGGCTAGGCCGTAGGCCCCTGTAGGCCGGTCTGGCCTATTCCCATCCCTAATTGGGGGTATCAAAACCTCCGGCGGTAATACTTAACAACATTTATAACAACTATAATGTAAGTTAATAGCACTATGATTACTTACTTGTAATTTTGTTGAATAAATTTGGTTGGGGTTTTTAGAGAGATTTTGAGAGAGATTTGAAATTTTTTAGAGATTGAGAGAAATAATGGATGAGAGGGCTTCTGCCAGATTTGTATCAGGATCGCCTCGGTAGTTAACTACCGTTGGAATCCTCGGCACTTACCTGTCGCCGCTTCTTTCATATATTGGCAGTTAAATGTCGTCGGGGCTTTTCAGTCATTTACTGGTGTTTTTCAGCCATTGATGATGTGTCAACATCAATTTTCCTAAACAGTTACAAACTTGGCCGCCTCTCATTCCCTTGGTTGGTTTTTTACCCACTCGCCACATTCCATCTTTAATCTGTTACAAATTTTGTATATTTATCAACAGGGAGATATAATCTGGTGGGTGTCTGAAAAACTAAACAAAGGTCATGTTTCTGAACCTAAACTAGAATTCTCTCTGTTCACTTTCTCACTCACTCTTTACTATCAATTGTCTAAGAGCATCCATTGAACCTATACTTGGCTATACAACTGATGTTCTTAATTTACTTGATGGATTTTGGTGAGAGGTTGATAAAACCAACGAATCTTGCCAGCTGAAAACTTGATTGTATATTATTATTGAACTTAACTGCAGTAAATGTAAAGGAAATCGAAAACCTGATTTGTCTCCGTTATTTAATGACAAGAATAATAAAGATATGGTCATTGCTCAGCTGCTGTATAATTCATGAATAAGTTTTGGCAAGTTATACTATATTTTTTGCATGAAACGGTTAAAATTTCTATATTGATCAAATCAAATTCGTTTTTTTTTCTTCAAGTATGGATCAAATTACGTGTATACATTAAGTTTCACAGGTATGTTATAGATCAAACTCTGTGCAGTTGATACTGAAACAGACAACAATGTTTTATAGGATTACAAATGCATCATGTTTCAAAGTTAAGTGTTAACTTTTGCCACATGTTTCTCAGTAAAATAGATCTTCTCACAGGTATAATATGTTTTCTAAGTAAACTGCAAAATAGTTCTCACTCAATGAAACCATTTGCCTGTTCAAATTAAAGTTACGTTTTATGACTCAAATCCTTCTAAAAACCAACCTCAATGAAACCATTTGAAAAATTTCGGGTATTAGTGGAAAATGTGTACCATTCAAAGGACACATGATTTGAACACAACATTTGGTAAAGGAGGTAGTACCAAAATCATTAGCGTAAGATATTTAGTCATTGATTCATCCTCACCGTGAAATATCCTGTTGGAGATGGAGTTGTCAAGGCAAACCTCGAGATGGCGAAGTGTCACAAAATGTGTTGCTATGCTATATAGGTGTTTCTTTCATTTTTCAACGACTAAAAAAATATAGTTTTATGCTTTTACGAGTATCTTTACTTTCAATATGTAGTTTCTCTAAAATTTCTGCCACAAAAATGCTCATATCCATGAGAATCAACGATTCTTACTTTGGCGATCATATGCATGAGAACATATTTGCTGCTTATTGCTTAAAATATTATCAAAGAAGTGTGTCTGCAACAATAGGTAAATTTCTTTTATATAAGGTTATGCTTCAATTCCTTTTGTCTTTTATGTTTTTAAAGCCAGCTTTTAGATTTAGATCAAAAACAGAAAAGAACAAATGTTATGTTCTGTTTTAACATATTTTATGTTTTGAAAACCAACTTTTAGATATAGATCAACAAATGTTCTATTTTAACCTGTTAATTGAAAACTAAAGGAACCAAACATCAAACTGATGACATAGTGAAATTAAGAATACTCGTTACTTTTCACTAGAGAAGTTCAAGTGAGCTTCTTAACATGACATAATTAGGCTTACAAATAATAGTTAGGCATTTAAGCCAAACTAGTGGCATTTTACAGAACAACAAATTTGATGTCAACCTGCACAAATTTGCAATGGTAATATAAGAAGTATAGTCAATGTAGGTAACTTATCCAAGTAACATTCATGATAAAATGTTAGTGTCTTCCATTTTCTCACTTCCTTCAAGATTCAAACCTAGCTCTATCAGTCAAGATGACGATCTTGTTTTCCAACAAACGACCTAGACGGAATGATGGCAGCGAAATCAAACCAAAAAACATGCCAATCTCGTTTTCAGACAATGACTTCACATTGATCACGAGAACTAATGTTTCTCTTCATATGCGAACATTCTCTACTGGTCCGCTTTCTTGAAGATGGGACTGTAAGAGACAATGCTGAAACCATTAGAAGCATATCTCAAGGGTGTTATCGGAAATGGTGTACCAGTGAAAGGATATATTGATTTGGACACAACATTCGGCAAACGAGGGAAGCCAAAATGATCAAGGTGAGGTACTTCCTTGTTTTTAACGTTGTTATTGGCAGGCCTACAGTTGCTCATTTGAGGGACGTGATCTCAACCCTACACGTCGCCATGAAATATCCTGTCGGAGACGGAATGGTCAGAGTTGTCAAGGCAGACTTGGATATGGCCAAAAAGTGTTACGATATGTGCCCCATGGCTTTTTAATTTAGGTGTTTCTTTCGATTTTCATTTCAACATCTAAGAAAAAAGTGTCTTATGTTATAGGAGTTATCTTTACTTTTCTATATGTAATTTCTTTAAAATTACTGTCACGAATGATTCACTTTGTGTAACAAAACAACTATTGGTAGGCAATTGATTGTGACTCTGAGTGATCATATGCATGGGAACTATCTTTGCTGCTTAAAATGTTCATCAAACATGTTATTCAACTTCTGTGTGCAGCAATAGTTAAAATTCCTTTTAGATATGCACATTTTGATTCAATTCTTTGTCTTTTATGTTTTTAAAGCCAGCTTTTAGATATAGAAAACAGAACAAATGTTTCTGTTTTAACCTATTTAATAAACACAAGTTTTAAAAAATGAGCCGGACATCAAACTGATGAAACTTCTAAGTCATGGTATGCTCGAACTGAGACGAAGATGCAGTCAAACCATTGAACCGTAGTAAAGACCGGTTGGACCTAATGAACAAATTTTAAAATGGTTGGCATCATGGTATAATAATACCATGGACTAAAACAATGTAGATGTTGGATGGCTCCAATTCCTTTCCTGTACAAATTTTCTATAACTTACCAGATGAATTGTAACTAAAGATAATCATACTCACAAGACTCTATGGATCCAAATTTTCTATAACTTACAAGACGAATATTTTTCCTGTAAAAATTATACTTTCTGTAAAATTTGTGTCCCTTCTTTTTGAGCAGCTCTTGGAGCAGACCTTGTCACTTTTACACGATATGAAGCCTGAAAATAACTTCCATGTTTAGACACCATACAAAATGCACCATTGTCAATATATATATAATTTGGAGGAATTAGCTGTCAGTCACCTGATTACAACCAAACTCAATCACATGAAAAGGACGGATGCGGGCAGGATAATTTGGAGGTACCATATACCGCCTCCCTTCATTGCTGAAAATATGATGAGAAACAAATTAGATATACAATTTTCAAGACTTGTATTATTCGATAAAAAATAATTAGTAGCCTGAAATTTGTTTTACTTACTCAGTGATCCAGGTTCCATGTTGACTCCGTAAATCAGTCAAGAAAAATGCACCATCTTTATAGTTAATTCGAGCATGCAATTCAGAAACCTTTAAAAGAGAAACTTTGTTGCATGATCTTCAAGACCACATGAGTTGGAACCTTGTCTAATTCAGCTCAAGACAAATTTTCTTACCTGAGCTAAAGGTATTGTGATTAAACTTACTGGATAATCTTCTTGTTCCATGCTCCTGCAAATTTAGAAACATCAGAAAATTATTTGAAACTGAAAATTTGAGAATGAGCTTGTACCGTAGCTAATATTTGGTAAAAAAATAACTTTGCTTGTGTTTCAAAGAAGCACCAAAAGTCTGATAGGTACATTAAGATTTTCAACTAATCAAATATAAAAATTGCAAATAAATTACAGAGCCAAGGTTTACCCGATTATGTAGGGTTTTTTCTCATCTTGGCTCAAAGATATAGGTTTGAGATGGCCTGCTACATCTCCACATGGTAACAAAATCCATCTACAATTCAAACATACGGAATGACACAGAGTAGTATGATCTGTATATATGGTAGGAAATATATATACTAAGGTTGATATTCATCAATATTAGGCCAGAAACATACTCTCCTTTAATAGTACACTCAAGCGCATCATCATCTTCAAACCATGTGTGTAGCTGGCCACTTGCCTTGATCAGTAATCAAACTCTTATTAGCATTTACATCACAACAAAGTCTAATAGACATGTACAAAGTAAATCAATCGAACATACTTTGTCTGAGAGTCTGCAACATAGTGGTCTGCCTTCAAGTTTGGAGCTGCAAAAGTAGCATTATTCTTCATGTTTTCAAAGAATAAAAAGTTGCGGTAATTTACATAAAATATTTCAAAATATTCTCAATCACCAACAAGAATAAACAGAGAACTAATGTTTTCACTTTTATCGGTCACTTACCTATTGCCACCTAGCACCCAATTCAACATCAAAGGCATCAACTTGTGAATAAAAAACCTTCCACCAACTCTTCCCGGGTGTGGTATTCTATACTTGGTTAAAAACTGCAATAAAAAGCAACCATGAATTTGTAGGTTTCACAATACGCAGTATCACCTTCACTTCATTATTCATAATATAATTTAGAACAACTTAATTCCTAGCTACCTCAAAGGGTCCAAGACCAACGCCTAGATATGCTTTGTAGGTGGAAGCCATCAAAGCTGCCATTCTTGCCATTCCATGAACAATAGTAACTCGTAGTCTTCGTTCCCGCTCATAGCTGAAAGAAGCAATGAGAAAAGAGGAAAAATACATGAACTGTGAGTTAGCAAAGTGAGTTATAACCAAATTAACCAGTTTGGAAATTAATATCTAATTGGTAACAATGATCCATCAGTAACAAGCCATTTGCAAAATAAATCAAGTCATTAAGATATTTAAGAAGACTGAATAGTTTCAGATGTTACCTCTTAAGGGAAGAAACAATGTCAATTGTAGAGCCTGATTTTGCACTTTGCTGCCATGCATTATCCAACTCAAATGCAAGTTGATATCCATCCTGTAGTAATGATAAAACAATGGTAACTCATCAATTGACAGTTAACTTAACACACCATTAAATGCATGATATTCCAATATATTTTCATATCAAGTCATGTCACATACTCACAACAGAAGAAGTTGCCGATATTTACCGCAATCAGTGGCGGAGCCAGGATTATTATAAAGTCCGGGCAAAAAAAAAAATTGCAACACATTTATGGGGTTTACATAAGAAATTGCAAGCAAATAATCAAAAATCTAAATAAATTGTCCAATTTATAGGGGTTTATACAAGAAATTCAAGAGGATTTATATAAGAAATTGCAAAAAAATTTGGTAGATGCCCGGGCTCGCCGGGCCTTAGAACCGCCACTGATCGCAATACAAACGTTTGCAACATAAAGGCAACTTCAATTTAAGATCCTATATAGTACATTCATCTTCTAATTCAATATCAAAGTTTTTTTTTGTTCTTTCTTAAGTTCACTATGAAAACATTGATCAAATCAATATACCTCAATAGCCATGCATCCTCCTTGGCCCATATTTGGCTGCATGGCATGAACAGAATCACCAAGTAAGGTCACACGTCCTTTTCCCCATGTCAGTGTCGGCGTCCGGTCATATATATCTCGTCGCAGAATCACCTCTTCTTCAGTGGCAACTATCAAATCTATTACATTATCACACCAGCCCTCAAATATCTTCAACAACCTTTCCTTTTTCCCTGCCATGGAGATAGAATTGAGAACTTAGACATTGTAAGATTTAGATCCAATTTATATTGTAAAAACATTTATTATTTTCATTTCAAAAACTTTGTGTTAGTTTTACTTCTTAACAAGTAAAAAATGATTCTTGAAGTGAACAATTGCCACATTTTTTGAAACAACCAAAATGTCAAAAATTCTACTTTCATTATTTAAATAAATGCATTATTCCTAGCAGTAACATTTTATTTTTCTCCAACATAGTGACCTACTTTAAAAGTCCCTCATCTTCTAATGAACAAGTAAATGAATACATATTTTAGAAAATGAAAAACAAAATATATTTTCGCAAAATGAACTTTTTTTATTTAATTGGGTCAATACGCTTTTTTGGATAGATCCGCGGTAGGAGGATGATCCATTATGTGATAGATTCATAAGGCTTTTTGAGTAGACTGATAATCGTTTAGTGTCAATCACTGAGTTGAACAATTTAGGGTGGAATGTTGACGGTGATGGTTGGAAGTGGCATAGAAGGTATTAGCTTGGGAGGAGGAGCTAGTGGGGGAGTGTTGCGAACATTTGTTTTAGGTTCATGTGCCACATAAGCGAGATTGGAAGCTCAATACTGGGGAAGGTTACACGGTTAATGGAGTATATTATTTGTTGTCTAATGTGGAGCATATTGATTGAACAAAAGTCTCCGATATTATTCGGAATAAAGTTGTACTTTTGAAAGTTTCTTTGTATATTTGGCGTTTGTTAATTAATAGAACTCCCACGAGAGACAATTTACTTGGAGAAAGAGTATTTTTAAGAGTTCCACGTCTTGGGTGTAAAGAAGAGTATTGTTAAAAGTTCCACGCTAGATGACGTCTGAACATATGTTTATAAGTGGCTCAGTTTTGTAAGATTTATGTTAAAATTTAGCCTAAAAATATACATAGAAAAAAATAATTAAGAAATTTAGTCTTGTGATATGACATATCAGACTTAATTGTGTTCAGAATACCGTCCATGTGAATCTTGAAGACCCATTTTCATCACATTAGTCTTACTCATTTGGATGAAACAACTAATATCTATATCTGATTTGTGTACATGAACTTCGATAAGATATGATTTAGAATTTGTTTCAAAAGATATATTTTATTTAAATTGTCAATATATTTTCTAAAAGATATATTTTTTTTATTTTAAATATCTTTTGGAACAATTTTAAGAACATATCTTCAATTTATTTTCAAGTATAAATAGCAACAAATAAACCTCATTCTCTTCTTCTTCTTCTTCTCATTACCCCACGAACCCTAATTCAAGAAGATTTCAATCTAACCTAACCCTAACATGCCCAAATCAGTACCAGATGTGGCTCTTCCTTTTGTCATCAAACTTCAAATCAACACCAACTTTCTTGAAGATGAAATCAAACCAGAAAAAAACTTCTCTGTTTTAAGAGTCTTTGTGAACCCTAGCAGTAATGTAGACATTCTCTATTGGTCCGCATTCTTGAAGATGAAACTACCAGAATCAATGCTCAAACCATGTCAAGCATTTCTGAAGTATACTCTTGGAAAAGGTGTACCAGTCAAAGGATACATTGATTTGAACACAACTTTTGGTAAAGGTGAGAATACCAAAACCATCAAGGTCAGGTACTTCGTCGTTGAGTCGCCGCCGTCTTTTTCTATTTTTAATGTTGTTCTTGGCTGGCCTGCTGTTAAAGATTTGAATGCGGTACTCAAATGGCCAGACCTCACCATTGAATATCCCGTTGGAGATGGAAAGGTCGGTGTTGTCGAGGCAGACCTCGAGATGGCCAAGAAATGTCACGATATGTGTCCACATTTTATTATGTAGTTTAGAAGTAGTATTTTCACTTTTCATTCCCAAGAACTAAGAAAAAAGTGTCTTATGTTTAATGTTGATCAAACATGTTATTCAACTTGGTTTCTTTTAGATATGCAGGTTTTGATTCAATGTTTGTCTTTTATGTTTTTTAAGCTGGCTTTTAGTTATAGAAAACGGAACTTATTTGTTCTGTTTTGTGATGTTCTAACATGTTTATTAAAACATCGATGTTTTGTAAACCGAACCGGGCTCAAACCAGTGAGACCCTTGGGTCATGATGCGCTCAAACTAGAGAAAATCACAATCAAACTGCCAAAATAACCGAACTTTAGTTAAGGTCGGTGGTTGAACCGTCCAATTCGGTTTCTAAGTAATGTTAAGCACCGTGTCTTGATTTTATAATGGTGTGCCAATAACACTTTACATCTGCAGAGGGTATCCTCTGACAGATGTTACACACTTAGAAGACATTTAGTTTAGAAGCACATACCATTGGGGGTATCAACACCTCCTGCAGGTTCTTGGTGAAATGCATACCATTGCATCTTTCCAGCACCGACATCTGAAGATACAAAGTATTGTTTGTGTCCTAAGAATACTCGGTACCTTCAACCAAAGAAGTTCAAGTGAGCTTCTCAACATGACATGATAAAATGTTGGCCTGCAAATATAGTTAAATAGGGATTAAAGTTAGAGAAATGGCCAACTCACCCAACAGATTCAATGTCAGGTGGCACAAAGTCTGCTATACCAGTATAACAGGTATAGCCAGAGTATGTAGCTTCTGTTGCCCCGAATAACTTTGTCCGCACCTATTCACAAAATAATAGAATTAAATAATAAAGACATTAAGTTAAAAGAATGACATGTAATTGGAGGAACAAAGCTGAAAATAAATTGACATACACATCACATGTGCTATTGATTATGCTGAGTATACATTAGTGTTATCAAGTATAAACGACTAACTTTTTTCTAGAAGATATTTATACCTTAAGCAGTTTTGTTAGTTCCTCTGATACATCAATATGTGTTATTGATTATGCTGATTTTACATTTACTTAAGCTTTGTTAGAAAGTCTAGAGACAGAGGGAATGGGCAACTTGTACAGGAGGGTGGGGGGAGAAAGGAATGATAAACTCCCACCTTGTTTTAATGTCCAAAACCTTACAATTTGGGGAAGCTTCAAAAAAGGAGTAAATCAGGGTTTGGGAGAGTATTTAAACTTTCCTTCAAACTCTTCCCCTACGTTACTATATAGAAAACTATGAATAAAAGAAAGAATTTAATAAGACCTTGGACCAAATCCCATCTGCCCCAACCAAGAGATCTCCATCATATTTCTGACCATTATCCAACACCACTGTTACCTACAAGTGATAAACCAAATATTGTTTAAAAGCTTAAAAAATACCTATGTTTGCAATGTGAGGAAAATCTTCAATAAAAGCTTTCTTTGATTACCTTAGTTTCATGATCAACGAAATCGATAACATTACTACCATTCATAATGACATCATCCCCGACTGCAAGAGCAAGAATCTCTTGCAAAGCCATTCGACTAATAACTCTAGTAACTGGAAGCCCTCGTTCTGCTGCGGGAGTGAATGTATCAAACTTAATGTACCTGATAACCAAACTTAATATCAATTCACAGTAGTAGATGCTAATATTCCATACAATAAACCTTAGGAAGATAGATTCTTACATAAGTAAGAAATGTTGTTTTACACCCTTTTGGATTATATGTTGGAACTTGATTTATCCGGTTGTAGTATTGTTACATGCATTTGTCGAGATTATTATAAAATAAAAATAAAATGCTCAGTTAGGCGGCTTCTATACCATTTAGGAATAAATTTTGCCAGTTTTCAATTTTATTCTTGTATGAAACGTAGTTAATTGATGTATATTGATCAAACTGTATGTATGCAAATAAGGTTCACAACTATTTTAGACCCTGAACTGTCACATTACAGATAAAATCCTGTGCAATTCGTGGCAAACAAAACGAACAAAATTAACGTAAACTTAGCAGGCAATGTTTCGAAATTCATGTTTATACGTTTGCCACAGGTTTGTCAGCAAAATAGAGGTTGTTCAAACAGGTATATCCTGTTTACTAAATTAACTGAAAAATAGGAACACTACAGTTCCCATAAACCCAAAAGTGAGTTGAATTTAATTTGTACTTAAGCTATATGTGATAGTAACTCATAATCATAAACTAAACCAATTTTTATATCATGGTAAGAGAGGAAGAGTAAGAAGAAACTGAAATCACTGGTATGTCACAAGATTGAACTTACCAAGACCCAGAAACTCCATCCACAAGTCCATTGATTCTATCACCTGTGATGCAACCAACTCTCATAACTTCTTCAGCAACATTCATATCTATAGCTTCTAAAGCAGCCAAAGCATTGCTTTGTATCTGAATTGGACCTCTATACTGTCCCTCCCCTCTTATAGCACTCAAATCCTTCTCAAAAACCACTACCTCAAACCCTTTCCTCTTAGCAGCCAAAGCAAAAACCAAACCACCAATCCCTCCACCAGCCACAAGTATCTTAAGCTGCTTCTTCTGAGGAGTTTGATCCTCATCAATCTCAGCTACACTATGCGTTGACTTTGAGACAGAAGAAGGTGCTTCATGTATTACTGTTGCTTTTACTTGCATCAATTTCTTCCTCTGCTTGATTGTTCTGTTTCCATAGCTCACAAAAGGATTTGAGAAGTGGGTTCTTGAGAAAGCTGCCATTGAGGGATTGAGACATTTGTGAGACAAAGTAGAAGCCATTGTTGGAGTTTGTTAATAAGAAAACCAATAACAAACTTGTGCAATAAATATAAGATTAGATCATAGCTTAAGGTTGTTGAGGATAAGTGAATGCATGAATTAAAAAGGGAGCACGCACTAATATACATTGATTTATGTTAGTGGAGTTAATAAGAGATTGATGACAAAGAAAGGAAAACGTGGTGGTTTGTAAGAGACATTGATTGATGACAAAGAAGAAAAAATGTTCACCATAAATAATAGAGAAGGTATAGCCATGTGGCATTGTGTTTGTGAGCTCAGTGGCTATTGGTTAGACTTCTGTGACAACAGACAGATTTAGATTTTTGGAACCTTAAATTGTTGTTGTGATACACGTGGTACTATACTAGTGGCTAGTTCACCCCCATAAAGAATATAGTAGTCAGATAGTGAAGTGAAACCGACTGTTGGATAAAATATTCATTCAAGTTGATGAAGACAGATCAAGAACCACCACCTTGATTAAAAAATAAATAGATGGGAAATTGTGTTGGTGTAATGAAGAATTTGTCTTCTTCTTAGCAATTGTTAAATGTATTGTTTTCTGGAAAATTAATTGTTCGTGTACAATAAGAGTAGCAAAAAATAAAAATTGAAAAGGATGACCTATAGTCAAACTACAGTCTACAGTTCATAACATGACTTTGAGATCAAGTGGTATAAGTTTTAGTAGCATTGGTTTGAGATTTTGAAATGTGCTCCTCTTAAATCTCATATGATATCTGATAAATTCTAAGATTTATCCTTTCAAAAACAATCTAAAGATTTGAATTATTTAAAACCACGTGTTATCGAACTTTTAAAATTGGGTAGTTATTTATACTAATTATAAGATGTATATTCGCTTTCTCTTTTTTATTTTATCGATGATCATTTGATCAAGATTAAACCGTTTAGATTCTTATATTTTAAATAATAAAATATAAATTTGTATTTTTTTGAGCTTGGTCTATGTCTATAAATATCCATTGTAAAAATCATTTTCTACACAAACGGTCAATCACGCTATCATTTTACTCTTATTTATCTTCTAGCTTTTTGTCCTGCATTTACTTATATGCTTTCATTTTTTTTAATCTTTTGATTCTCACAAACTCATTGTTATACCAAACACGCATTTAATATATGTTGTCTTTTTTGTCTGCATATAAGGCATTTTAGTTTATAAAATCCAATAAAAAAAATTGTTGATAAGCCCAAAGTGATGACCCACTAACAAAAGATGAGAGTGGTGTACTCATCTTGCAAGTTGCTCTATTATAAATTGTTAGCTAGTCATATGAGTACGGGTGTTTTGACAGTTATATATCTATGGCGAGCTATGTTATTTGTACATTTAAAATTGGATAACTAATGCAACAAACTTTAACTTTGTGAGAGCACATAAATCGAAATTAGATAAAATATCATTAAAAATAAAAAATAAGTTGTTGGTTGTACAATTTGGTTTTCACATATCATTCCTCATCTATGGCATAAGAATCAATAATTGATTATTTGAAGAGCTCATATTGACTCTGAGGTCCTTGTTCAATGCTTCATGGTTCTTTGTTGAAGTAGGTGATCTCGCAGCTACATTTGGGTGTCTTGTTAAACGTTATCTTCGTTAATGGACTCAACATTTGAGGTTGAGACTTAACATAGTCTAAAACACATTCATTTCCTTCCTCTTTTACCACATTTTTTTTTTATAATACCACATTTTAATAGACAGATTTTTTTCTTTTAAATAAATAGACTAGGCGTTTTTAATGAAACGATCTAACTTTTATATTTAATAAAGGATATCTAAGGATCCTCTTAGCAGCTATCAGATGAGGTTTCCTAGGATCATGCATGAATTTGCTAATCACACTCACTGAGTAGCAAATATCTGGCCTGCTATTACATAGGTATCTCAGAGATCCAACAATTTGCCTGAACATTGTAGAATCCACTTTTTCTTCTTCACTGCATTCATCTAGCTTTGAGTTTGTTTCTGATGGATTTGAAACTGAATTGCAATCTTTCATTTCAAACTTAACCAGCAATTCACCAATGTATTTTTGCTGATACATCACCATCCCAACTTTCAATTTCACAAACTCCATCCCTAGGAAGAATGAAAGTTCACCAACGTCAGTCATTTCAAACTCCAACTTCAGTTTCTCTTTAACTTTATTAATCTCTGATGTTGAGCTACCAGTGATGAGTAAATCATCAACATACAGACAGATTATAATAGTTTCTTCATCACTAAGATTC
>Ga0228711_1003532_pt1 | contig 24316 bp, 11 predicted proteins | sample MedpolnodulmetaG_2_FD_177996 | JGI IMG/M metagenome (GOLD analysis project Ga0228711, IMG submission 177996) | Root nodule microbial communities from Medicago polymorpha collected in Santa Monica, California, United States - brown nodules | ecosystem: Host-associated > Plants > Roots > Nodule... | reverse complement strand
CTGATGTCGTGATCACTGCTGGAGTGGCAAGGGATTGGAGCTCCGCCTGCCAGTCAAACATGGCGAGGCGAGCAGTACCACACACTGGAGCAAGATCGAGCCAAAAGAAAAAGCGAGTGCAATTGAAACAATTGGGCAATCGAACCAACATAGGTGAATTGGAACCACACACGTGAGTTAATGGTATTCCAAGAGGGTTCAAAAGCAACACGTAATTGCATAAAACCCAAAAATGCTTTCAACTTTGCAATTCCACCAATGATTCACGTAAGCCAAAAGAAGTAGAGAAGCAATTAATGCAATCGGTGATGATTAACAAGAGAGTCACCAATATGAGAGAGCAGCTTATGGATCTGCATCTTAGTTTATGGAAATATAATTGAAGCGATGGAGAACGAGAAGCATGACGGCGCCGCTCCTGCCCCTCACTAGTTATATCTTTACTCTATAGGGACTAAAAATGTTAATGAAAATTTTTATAGGGACTAAAACAAAATTCTGAATATTTATAGGGACTATTTACTTAATTAACCCTTAAACTAATATATTGAATTCTAGATGTGATTGAAAATAATAATTTAATTATTTTTTATAAAATGTTTTAATTATTAAAATAATATACTCAACTAATACATGAGAAAATTATTAATTCATCCTTCAAAAAAAATTATTAATTCATAAATAATAATTTTATTGAAATAATAATTTATTTATTAAAATAATATATAATTTTACAAAATATTTAAATATTAAAATTAATAAAATATTTTAATATTTAAAACATTTTATAAAATAATAATGAAAATATGTCCACTTAGTTGTTGTCATGTCATCAAAATTGACCACATGATGGTGCGACAGACCAAAACTAAAATAAACTAAACTAGGGCGACCCGATGATACTCTATCATGTTATGTTATTTTACTCATTTTCATGTCTTTTTTAGTGAATGTTAGAGAATTTTACAATGTTTAGATACTGATATAGATCAAGACAAGTCATAAGTGAAGCATTATCGTTGTGTTATGAATTATGGTCATTTTGACACATTTTTTGTGCTAACAATCATCATGTCATCACTAAATATCCTGCCACGATCTAAGAGAATCATGGCACGATCAGAAGAGCGTGAAGAGAGAAAATTATGTAGTTAAGATGGCAGACACATAGGATTAATGAGAAACAGTGCAACAATTTCTACATAACCTGATACGATTTACACGTTATAGAACTAGTTCTATAATGGTCAAACTTCATTTTTTAGCAAGGGTTCTTTTTCTTGGAGATTCAGAGGCTATTTAGAGCATAAGATCAACGATTTTCGTGGTGGTTGGTCATCCAACTCATAGTTGGTCCTTATTACATGTAATATCTTCTTTTAATTTAATTATTTGTGCTTTACCCATGAGTAGTTAATTTACTTGTGATTAGGTTTGAGATGAATTTATTCTAGTTGTTTGAACCACGTAATTGCAAAACACTCTATTCGATGCAATTACAACTATAGTCTTTATTTAGTAATATTTGTACTTAATGTTTTTATATCCTCATCACATATGAAATGAAATGAAATCAAATATCAATCGACTATTAGCACTAATCGTTGAATACGATCCAATTATACTATTCAATCAAATCGTTCACTTTAGAGATATCAGTTTGTTAGGTTGTGATAAGAAATTAATGTTTAGTAAAACCTTCAAAGATTACAGACTCACCTAAGAGATTAGGGGATCGTAATCTTATAAGAGGGTTTTGATTCAAGAGATTAATCAGATCTATTTTGTTAGTTATCATGAGATGAAAAGAATAATTGTAGAGAATATGTGCAATTTACCAAATAATGAAGAATAGAGGATTCGAAAGATCTGATCATTTTTCTCTCAAAATATTGACTAGTTTATATACATTCTGGAATTAATTTTATGATTATGAAACCAACTATTTGCCATGTTCAACCCCCCACCCTTTATACATCCGACATGTTAATGAAATTGCCGAAAAGGAAATATAGTAGTCACTGTGAAGACGAATTTATAATTTTATTACTCTGAAGCTTTTTTAGTACACTTGCTAAAAGTTGACCAGGATAAAAAAATATATGTTTTTTTTTATTTTTAAATTGGGGGATCATATCTTCATTTTTTTTTTAAAATATGGGGCCAAAAATGCATTTAATCCAATAATGAATAAATAGGGGGACAATAGGTCTCCATGTTCTTTTCCTCTCTCGGGGTGATAGGGCCAATCATTTTATTATTTACAATCATTAAGTAGTAAACAGACTCGACACACATCATAATCTATTGTATCTACTGACAAGAGAACCCCATTTTCAACATAGTCTCCTTTAGATAGAGCCAATCAATTTGGTTGCTAGCTTTGCTAATAAGTAACTTAAGAATTACACTAAAATCATTGCCTTGCGTCTTGGCTTTCATATAATGGACAATCTCGATGAACACCATAACATTAGCTAAAATATAACGTCATGACACAAAAATAGATTGACTATCAAAGATGTACTTATGGAACACATTCTTCAAAAATAGATTAGACATAACTTTCAAAAGAAGCTCATACAATACATTGCAAAGAGCTATAGGTCTCTAATCCTTCTTCGTCTTTTGCTCGTGTCCCTTGGAAATAAGGACTATATTATTGGAATTAAGCGATGGAAGGAATTGGCCATTATTGAGCCAAAAAAAACATTCTTGAAAGATTTCTAGAATATACACATTACAGAAGTGATGATAAAAACTTGGATTGAAACCATCAGGTTCTAGTCTTTTTTTTTTGACAAATCAGGTTCTAGTCATTTATGTGGTTGCATTAAAAATATTGCCTCCTAACCCCCACTTGGATTGGCCTAGTCGTATTGACTTGGGATCTGGGAGTGTACTCCTCCTTGAGGTCTCAGGTTCGATTCTCTCTAGTGTCAATTTAGGTGGGCTAATTTAACTTCTTCAAAAAAAATATTGCCTCTTTGAATTCTTTAATTTGAAAAGATACGGGGAGTTGCATATCATATGAGGATCCGGATCGAGTAACTTTAGTGCGGGAAAAGTCATGTGACTTTGGCTCAATCCGGTCCGTCCGATCAATCACATGCATCCAATTACGCCACGTGTCCTACTCTTTATTTTTTTACCAAACTTTTTAAGTCAAATCTGTATCAAGAAAGGAAAAGATTGTCTTGCGAGTCCCTTTTCCAAAAATGATCCCACCGCCGCCGGCATATAGGTAGCGCACCACCACCACCGCATTCCTCTACGCCGGAATCGCCAATTCCTCATTCTTCAAAATAAACCATAACCACCACCGTTTCTCTCTTCTTAAACGATTCCTCCACTGCAGACGGTCATCCTCCACCTCTTCACTGACACTGTCTCCTCGCCAGAATCCCTTCCCTCCTCCATCTCCATCGACTTCGCACCAATCTCCGATCTCCATGTCTAGCTCCACTCAGACATCCTCAGCCACGAAATACTTCTCCACCTTGTTATACGACTGATGGCTCAACAATGGCAATCCTTAGCAACCACCACCGAAGCAAACCTCTGATCACGAACTCTTCCGTCTCAATCTCGAAATTCCACCTTTATAGTGCTCGATCTGCTTCCGGTGGTGTTGAATTTTTTAATTTTTTTCATAGAGAATTTTGACAGAAAAAGAGAAGGAACAAATGTTGCAGAGAGAGAAGAAACTGCCATTGAATTGAAGAGGAAGAAATTACGTTAATTCTTTAATTTTAAATTTTGTTAATGAACTAGATACGTGGCAAATTATTGAGTGTGATATTGATCGGACGGACGGGATTGAGCCAAAGTTACATAACTTTTCCCGCGCTAAAGTTACTCAATCCAGATCCATCATATGATTCATCAATGACCATATTGATTACACCGACCATCGCTTCACGAACACTAGCTTGTTCTTAGAACAATTCCTCAAAACTACTCTTTAGATATATCACACATACTTGGGTCATCAGTTACCCGCACACCACCAAAGTCTTCCAAATAAGAGATATAGTTCACCTTCTTCCTTGACTTGGTTGAAGCTTTTATATATATAAATATATATATATATATATATATATATATATATATATATATATATAGACACACACACACACACACACACATCGTCTTGCACCAATAGATGTGTGATGCATTTTTTAAGAGAATCAAACTAAGAAGAATCGTGCATCCGTCTTGGTCACGAAGTTGAACCAAATTACTATGACACTCTTCAATCTCGATTTTCAATTTGCTTTAGTGAGTCTTTCTCCAATAGACCAAGTTATCTGCACAAACCTCCAAGAGTTTTGTCTATGTTGCCTTGCCAACTTCCACGAACCACATCATTAAACTAGATTCAACGCACCATGCATTTTCAAATTTGAACTTGAGACATCATCTACTAGGTCTCACAACAATACATAGTCATGAAAGAATAAGTATTTGTTTGGCGATACGTTTTCAAACACGACTTGAACCATTTCATGGATGTATGGATAACTTGCAAAATCAAATCTCTAAACCGCAAATCTAATCTTAAATGCGAGTTGCTTCAAAGCTACAAATTGAAGCTTCCACGACAACATAAAGTAGATTCTAAGGATTTTAATGTTTTGTAACATGTTTACTTACCATATTACCCATATCTCATTCTTCAATTTCCTACACATAAATACTTCTTGTTTTTTTTTACAACATATTCTTTGTTGATGTTACTTGTAGATTTTGTCTACAACATTCCATTCTTAATTTTCTTCCCAAACATAAAAGGTAACTGAACTTGGTGGTGACACGTGTAAGCTGACACCTCTATATACCAAACCAAACCTCACCACCTCTACAAAAACGAAGAAATCTAAAAAAAAACTAACTCCTCATCACTTTACTAGATCTATACCTTCTTCTCACGTTCCAAATTCCAGGTTCGCATGTTTTATAGCTTTTTTTTTCCGCTTAATTCAAACGCGCGTTTTCAAATTCCTACATGATCATTAAGTCGAAATTGTTTGTTTCCATGCAGAGTGATTTTAGAGATATTAGGGATTGAAGATGGTTTCTGAAGCTAGCAAGAAAAAAGCTGCTCAGAAGAAGGCTGCCGCCGCCGCAAAGAGAGGTGGGAAGGTTGCCGCCACCGCCGCTTCATCGAAAAAGGCGGTGGATAGTGTTGCTAACGGAATTGGGGATATTCAGATATCTGATCGGACATGCACTGGTGTTCTATGTTCTCATCCTCTTTCTAGGGATATTCGGGTTAGTAACTCATCATCGTGTTATTGATTAGTTTCATTTTGGTTAATTTAGCTTTAATTAATTGTTATTACAAAAGCTGATTATAATAATTGATTAATCTGAGTTTGGGCAATTATTGTTCGGTGTTTTGGTTTTGTTGATTTGTTTTTATGTTATGCATGACTGATTAGTTCTTTTGTAGGGTTAAATAAAATTTGATTAATTAGTATAACTTTTGATATTGAACAGTAAAATAATGAACGGAGTTGATTTGGAAGAGAGAAAGAAACTGATTTCCGAAGAGTGAAATCATTTAGACCCTGATTAGATAAACATCTTCATTTGCAGGTTATAGCATAAGCACTTATGGAAATAAGCTGTTTTCATAATCTATGTTGACTGTTTTCATAATCTATTTGGGAGAGCTTATGGAAATAAGCTGAAAAAACTTATGAATATTTCATAAGCTGTTTTCATAAGTTCTTCCAAACAGGTTTATAGGTTCTTTGTCGGTAGATAAACTCAAGTAAGTTGATCCAACCAGGCCCTTAGTGGTGTAGCTTTATTCTGAAACCTAGTTCTGATTATTATGATTGAAATTAGTTAGACCCGATTGAAAAATAATTTAAAGTGTTCAACTAATGAGTTTAGTTTAATTTTATTTCTTGTGGCCTTATAATCCGAGTCTTGGTTTTTCAATTGAAAATGATCTGGCTTACTTTTGTATTGAACATATATTGCATTGTACCTCTGAAATAAAGAAGAGAGAAATGGATAATCTACCAGCATCTTAATTAATTATTAATCCATATTTTCGGACACTGGTAATTGGCATAGACATTCTCATTTTAGACAGTAGTCTTACTTCTAAATTATTGTAGCTAGCGTGGGTGCGTGCATGTATTTGAACACCTAGTCAAGCAGTTGGGCTGGTAGCAATGGCATTCTACCATGTAGCCCATGTCAAAATCTCTGTTTATGAATCCTTCAGAGGTAGGTAATATTTCAATATTGAGCAATAAAAAAGATATTTCTGCCATATAAATACAGTTAATTGTCAATGCATTTAAAATTATCAATGTTGTATTATATTGATGTTTTGGTTTATGCTGCGATTACAGATAGAATCTTTATCAGTTACTTTCCATGGACATGATCTAATAGTTGATTCTGAGTTGGAGCTAAATTATGGAAGGTTTGTCAATTGTCATCCATATTTATATCTTCTGACTTATGAATAGGATGTTATCATTTCTTATTGTAATATTTGTTGGTGATTGTGTTTTCTTTAACTTCTTTTCAGACGTTATGGTTTGCTTGGATTGAACGGCTGTGGAAAGTCTACGCTACTTACGGCAATAGGTTGCCGTGAGCTTCCTATTCCAGACCACATGGATATTTATCACCTTAGCCGGGAAATTGAAGCCTCTGGCATGTCTGCGTTGGAGGCTGTCATTAGTTGTGACGAGGAAAGGTTGAAATTGGAGAAAGAAGCTGAAATTCTTGGAGCACAGGTATGTTTTAAGTACTTTGACATCTTAACTTTTATGCCCACAGTTGTTTTGCTTTTACGGATGACTCCATACTTTATTTATTTATGTTCCAGGAAGATGGTGGTGGTGAAGCACTTGAACGAGTTTTTGAACGGCTGGAAGCTATGGATGCATCAACTGCCGAAAAGCGTGCTGCTGAAATTTTATTTGGTCTTGGTTTCAACAAGCAGATGCAGGCAAAGAAGACACGTGATTTTTCTGGTGGATGGAGAATGAGGATTGCTTTAGCACGAGCCCTGTTTATGAACCCAACCATTCTTCTACTTGATGAACCAACCAATCACCTTGGTATCCCTCTTCCCCAAAAAGAGTAACTCTTTTTTTTGTGACCAAATGATCATTTTTACCTTGTCATGTTTTATGCATTGATTTGCATGCGATGATTTTCTTTGTGGGTAGACTCGTGTTTTTTAATTGAAGGTCACGTGGGTTCTTTATATGTTGTTTCAATTATGCCTATCAAGTAGAAGACATGGATAGTATTGAACCCTTCTGGTTCTAGGTTGTTCGTTGGGTAGGCCTCTATGTTGCTTTAAGTAAAGTTTACTTGGTGTATGCTTTGATAAAACATTTGGCAGGATTTCATCAAGTTCTGAGAATATATCTTTTGATGCTTTGTATCATCATGGGCTGGGCTGTGCTGTGCTTTGGATGCTGGTTCCATTCACTTGCATCTTCTATTTCTACGATCATTATTTGTATTGTGTCTCTGCTTTCTACATTAACATCTCATTTTATGGAGGTGACATTTTTCTTAGGAGTTCTTACTCTGATATAGTCTTGGGTAGTTATCGGTGTCACTTTTTAGTTATGATGACGCTTTCAGACTAAATTCAATGTATTGGCTTTCTCTGTTTCCCTTCATATCTTGCAATGTTTTTTGCTATTTATTTTCATAGCATCTGTCCTTATAGTCTAATCTTTGGTCGTATAGCATAGCTGGGTTCATATTTTTTTTAATAAATATTTGCAGATTTGGAAGCATGTGTGTGGCTGGAGGAGAATTTGAAGAAGTTTGACCGTATTTTGGTTGTGATTTCACACTCCCAAGATTTCCTTAATGGTGTCTGCACAAATATCATCCACATGCAAAACAAAAAGCTGAAGTTCTATACTGGTAATTATGATCAATATGTTCAGACACGTGCTGAACTGGAAGAGAACCAGATGAAGCAGTACAGGTGGGAGCAGGAGCAGATTGCCTCAATGAAGGAATACATTGCACGATTTGGCCATGGATCAGCAAAACTAGCTCGCCAAGCTCAGAGTAAAGAGAAGACTCTTGCAAAAATGGAGCGCGGTGGACTTACAGAGAAGGTGGTAAGAGACAAAATTTTAGTTTTCCGCTTTGTTGATGTGGGGAAACTTCCCCCACCTGTTCTCCAGTTTGTGGAGGTGACATTTGGCTACACTCCTGATAATCTCATCTACAAGAACATCGACTTTGGGGTCGATTTAGACTCCAGGATTGCTCTGGTTGGACCCAATGGAGCTGGGAAGAGCACGTTCCTGAAGCTTATGACCGGTGATTTGGTTCCTTTAGATGGCATGGTTCGTCGCCATAATCACCTTCGCATTGCACAATTTCACCAGCACTTGACTGAAAAACTAGACTTGGAACTGTCTGCTCTCCAGTTTATGATAAAAGAGTACCCTGGAAATGAGGAAGAAAGGATGAGAGCAGCTATTGGGAAGTTTGGATTGTCGGGTAAAGCACAGGTGATGCCTATGAGAAATTTATCGGATGGACAAAGGAGTCGCGTGATCTTTGCATGGTTAGCCTATAGACAGCCTCACTTGCTACTATTAGATGAACCAACTAATCATTTAGATATCGAGACAATTGACTCGTTAGCCGAGGCATTAAATGAATGGGATGGTGGTATGGTTCTAGTCAGTCATGATTTTAGGCTCATAAATCAGGTGGCCCATGAGATATGGGTGTGTGCTGATCAAACAGTGACCAGATGGGAAGGTGATATTATGGATTTCAAGCTGCATCTAAAGGAAAAGGCGGGTTTATCTGACTGAAAAGGTAGCGTCTGTGATGCGCGGTGTTGTTCAATATGTCACAGTTATGAACTTATTTATATTACAATGTAGGTTGGTGTTGCTAGCTACTTGAGGTGGATTTCTCTCATGGTGAATATAATCAAATTAAATGGAGAATCATACATAGAAATCACCGGCTTAATTATTTTTTGAGCTGAGAAGCCCTTCACCTCTGTAATATTTTTGTTTTTAATTATTTATGATGCTTATCAATTTGGTTGCTTGGGATGATGACCAACATGATATATTGATAATGGAATGGTAGTAGATGTGATGCGTATTTAGAACTATTAGTTGTACACGACTTGTTCTATAAAATTAGAGTATATGTTTAGTACTTGTTTCCTCTGGCTCCTTGCTCCATATGGGAATGATAGATTTGTTTACATGATCCACGGAAACTGGTATTTGCTTATTTGGTCAATATGCTAGGATAAAGATGCAGTACTTGGATCAAAATACTAGCTCATTATGGGATTCAAATTTGTTAACAATTATTGTGAGAGTAAGGGAAACTTTTTTTGAATTTAACTTTTGAGGAAATGTTTTGAAGCTTCAAATTAACTTAATATGTCTCTGCTAATAAACAACAAAAATGTTTTATGGACATCAAATCTTCCCTACAAATGTGATATCTAACTATCTGATTAATTCAGCCATGTTAATAGTTAATTTATATCACGTTTTTTTGTTGTTGAAAGAACCATGTGATTAATTATGGATATCTAACTATCACATGCAAAATTCTGATTGATTCAGTCAAGTTAATAGTTAATTTGTATGATGCGTTTTTTTTTTGTTGAAAGAATCGTGTGATTAATTATGTATGTAGTTTAATTAAGTGAATTAAATTCACCTAAAAAAATTAAATTAAGTGAATTAAATTAATCATTTACTTAATTGAATTTGCCACGTATTTTAATGTGACTAACTAGTGTAGTAAAAATGGATGCTTTTTTTTTTTTGAGGAAGAAAAAATGGATGCTGAAATTATATTACCCAATAAACAATTGCCCGGTTCAGTTCTCAAAAGCATGTAGTCACAGCTCACAATACAAGTCCCGTATATTAAGCAAGGGTGTCCCTAACTCTTATTAAATATATGATATCACTTTTCAATCATTTGGATGGGAAGAAAGGGCCAAAAAGTGCAATTCCTTAAGAATATTTCTTTATCCAAATAAAGCAAAAAAATACTCTAAAACAACGGATCAGTTTGAAGTTAGTCTAAATTTCAGTTTTAGTTTTTGATTAAGGTCAATCTAACCAATATCTGATCAAGAATTTTTTAAAAATATACTAAAGTTATTGTAAAAAAAATTATACTAAAAATTATATTTTTAAAGACTACTACTAGTTTTGCATTTTATGAAGAAAAAAAAAATCATGTGTAGTTTTTTCTGGTAAATTCATCTATCGAGTTTTAACAATATTTGTTTCAGATGTTAATTAAATCCATTTACAAATGAAATTAAACGATGGAAATGTCAAAGGGTCTATAAAACAAACAAAGAAAAGCATATTGCAATTTGCAAATTATGTTTATTTATCGATCTTTAGTATTTATCATATTTCAATGTTTGCCTTAAGAATCTAAAAATTAATATCTAAAAGACTATAAAGTATAAACACTTTCGTTATTGTTTTTTGACAATCAAACTTTCGTTATTGTTTTAATAAACATAGTTGCGAATAGAATTTGATTTGCACATCTACCAACAAAAAAAGAATTTGTTTTGCACATTCCAAATTAAAATTAAAACTTAAGCCTAAAATTATAAATCGAACTTATTTTAAATTAGTAAGCATGGCTATAGTTAGATGTTGATGAGGATAAATTACAAATTTGCGACCTGAAACTCTGCCTAAACAATATTTAATTTTAATTTACTAAACATATTTTAGTCGTAAGTGGAATTTAATTAATTTGTACATCCCAAACTAAAATTCATTTAGTGCGTGGGGGAATTATACCTCCAACATACATATATACAATCAGTTTGGGTGAATTTAGGGATATCCCCGGTCTAATATTAGACTAATTCTTTAAAGTATTGAGATTTATATAAGGGATTGAACACTTTCCAAGTTTTTTTTTACTCAAACTTTTTCAAAAGATGTGATCTTGTATTATGCACTCTTCATCATTAATTAGATGTACTTTCATATGGATTAATCAACTAAATAACTTAACTTAATTTCATTTCAATATAAATTACTAACATATTTCCTATAGAATATATGCATGTCATTAATGATTTATCAATAATTTGAAAAACCATGGAGTTATTAAAGGAATTGCATGTTGTAGCAGTTAATTTCAGCACCTCCCTCTTGTTTTTGCCATTGCTGTTGCAACATCTTGTGAAGTTCACTAGGCTTGCAAGGAATGGTTAGGGCACCTTCATGATCAAAACCATACTCTTCTTCTGTTTTCTCTAATAGCCTCACAAATGTTGGATTAGTTAAACAGCTTAATGGCAACACAAATCTCTTTGCTTCTTCTTCCTTCCTACCCTTAGCAATCACAGCAAAATGTCCTTCCTTCACATCTTCTGGCACATACGTTGATGTTGATTTGTTTCTCCCTATTACAATTTTCTTCTGTAGCTTCTCAATGAGCTTAACAATGCCACCTCCACCATTCTTTTTGTTGATGCTTCTCACACTGAACATGGCCATGACACTTGACAAATGTAACTCTTAAGAATGTTGTATAGAACTTTGTTTATTTGAGAGCTAGAATTTTTTTTTTTGAGGAATGAGCTAGAATTGTTGAGTGTTTGAGCTCTTTACCATCTACTTATAGACACACTTGTAGTGTACAACTTGTAATGTTGTGCTCATAAGACCAGTGGTGAACTCAAAAGATTATTTTGTGGGTTCCATTAAGACACATCATTTTAAAATAATTAATTCATTTTTTACTCTAATGGTGTAACCTTAAAAAACTAATAGTGGGTCCTTCAATTTATCAAGCATTTTAATATTTTATTTGCTTTTAATGGCATTCATTCATCTTTTCATCTATTTTTCGTACAAAAAGCTTTGACAAATGTGTAGGGTAGATTATTATAGAAGGACACGGTGATTACACGCTGAGTGCTGACACACTCCAATGAATTTTTTCGCAAAATACCATCCTTTTCAAATTACAGCTGACGAACAATGAGAAAATACCTTCCGTTGAAAGTGCTCTAAAATCGTCCCAAAGGTAGGACCACAGACAAATTATGTCTCCAAAAGCATAGTAATTTTACTCAATAAAAAAACTTTATATCCTACCATTTTTTAAATTCGAATTAATAAAATTTTATCTAAAATTAATATTGTCTTAACAAAAATTAAAGAAAATATTAAACAAAACTGATTCCAGGGTTTTAAGGAGTTTGAGAGTTAAAAGTTCAAGGTTCAAGTAGCACGGACAAAACTAATACGACAATCATCATATTAACATTTGTCATTAAAAAAAATTGATTCTAGTAATTTAATAAATAAATTTGTATTCTAAAATATTTGAAAAATAATTTTTAAACAAAGATTTAGTAATTTCACTAGAATATTTTTTGGCCTTTAGAACTGCTTCATCTTAAAATTAATTTTAGGCTTCAATATGCGTTTGATCCGTGAGATTCAAAAATCGTAGTTGACAAAGTTGTTTGAAGTTCACACTAACATGAACACAAACACTTGACACAGATCGACACGTTAATATTAAGAATATTTTTTAAAAATGAATGAGTTGAATGTAATCACATATATCAATATCATATATTGATTTGATACATGTTGAACATCAAACGCATTTTATGTTGGTTCTACTGAGTGAATAATAACCGTTTACAAAACACTTATATAAAAAAATGGTTGAAGTGGTAATTAGGGGAAGGGGAGACCAAGGCATGTGAGTGCAGTGTCTACGAGCTTTCATACTACGAAACGTCCCTTTTTTAAGTATTGTCTAGTCATGTCTCCCTCCAACTCTCTTATTAAATCCATCTCTATAGGTCCATTCCTATCTTCTCTTGCCAAACTCTTCTTCTTATACTTCCATATGCCATGCGTTAATTGACTTCAATTCGGAAACGACATTACATAACGTCTAGACCTTTTTATGCTTATCCTTTTACACTATTATTAGTTAGAGTATGAGTGATATAGATCATCACCAAGTGCCACAATAGTTTGAAAGAATTTAAATTCTGGAAGGTACAATTGGTGATTGATTAAATGACAGTGAATAATAGGGTGGAAATTTAAGAAATACAGTACATCAAGAGTTGGATGAATGTATTTTAACTCGTGCATGGATTAGTCCATTATCTTAAATTTAAATTAAAGAAACATGAAGAAGCAATTAACGTTATTAACTTGCATTCTTAAATAAAAGTCATTTTCCCCTCTTATAAATGGAGGGACTTTGTGAAGAGATAAAGTAATCGTCAATTATGTCATAGAGAGGACAACATGCAAGTGATAATTTGCAATGAGATGAATGTGTTTATCATTCCTTATAACTCTTACGGTGCGTTTGTGTTAAAAAAAAAGGACTAAACAAGACAACATCAATTAAATTGTGTTTAATTTTAAAACTGTTTCTAGGACTTAACAAATCAGAGGGCAAGGGACCGCACAAAAACTAAAAAAATTTTGTCCCTCACTAAACTACAACACAACTTTTTTCAGAAGTACAAGTTGTCTAAAATATCAACGTGACATTTTATCCCCCAAGCATTTTACAAGACAAAGTTGCTTAATACCTTAAAAGTTTACCATGTGTTGTTCTGCCTTGCACTATTCTATCTAATAGTAACCTTTTACCATATCAAACGCACTCTTAGATAGCTAAACTGGTAAAATGTTTGTGTTAGCTATTGTCTTCTCTATAGTATAGTTATAGTATACTCATGCGTTTCATCAAAGATTCTTGATGTATAGATAAATTCGAACGAGTAACTAACGTCAGTAACTTATTAACTAATGGAATAACGTTAAAAACAAACTAAAAGTACTAATTCAGTAATCTCTATTATTCACCTACCCAAGCTGTTAGGTGATATTACTACAATCAGATTGAACTACAAGAAATTGAAGCAATTAATGCGAATAAATCCTAAAAATAGCATGAGGAACTGCTAAAATATCAATAGAAAAATGGCTAGACAGAGTAATAAGTAATCACTTGACCAATCTTACTCGAAATCGTTTACAGCCGTACTCTTTGTCCTAGCATATAATACAAGCACTTTTTGGGGTCCATCTATCCAAAAGGTAATCTCTGAACACTGATATTTTGACATCGAAAATTGACGATGTATAAAATACATCGTGATTAAGTGTTGGTTTTATTTGAGAGAACAAAAAAGTACCAAATACCACGTCGGCTGTCGGTTTAAGATGTCCAAAAAGCGTTTCTATAAGTATTTAATGTCGCAGCCCCCACCCACAACAAAACACCTTTAAAGGGGTCATGTGTTGGATGTCCTACGTTGAGCAAGTGTTCCTTAGTAGTCCCTCTCACTCAGTCTTCAGGTCATATATACATCAGCATACTGCAAACAAAAATGTCTCAATTTTGAATCCAATAACTGGGAAGATGAGTCATTCATGAGCTGCAGCTACTGTTAGTGTTGGACTAAAAATGCAACTCTAGATATTTAGCTTTGGTCCACCTGTCAACAGATATATCTACTCCACTCCAGCTGCCTCAGATATTTATGAGCTCAAATATTGAAAGTCAAGAGAATTCATTAGAACTAGTCAACATTATGCCTGCCTGAGCTACTCAATTATCTCTATCTACAGCACAGTTGATCAAAGTTACTAACAGAAATATAGATACATCTGAAATGTGAACTTATCAGGGTCAAAAACACTACTCTTCATTGTTTCAAGGTTACCGTTGTTAGAGTTCATCGAGCAGTTGTTTCTTGACTAACATGATGGTTGGATGTTGAAAAGTAAAAGTAAAAACATCCAGGGTCGCCAAGGGCTTGGAGACATTAAAAATTGAAAAGTACTGTAAGTGTGAAAATTTAAGACAATAAAAACTCCTTTAGAAAAAGTGACTAATAATGAATATTTCTTGCACAATTAAAAATTGTTGGATCTATCACGTGCAGATATACAACATGACCTTAAGAAATGAAAATTACTATGTGTGAAAATTGAAGACATTAAAAATTCCTTTAGAACAAGTGAACTAGTGTTCAACAGCTCTCCTCTCTCATGGCCTGACACATGGCTTTAAAAAAACTGGAAAATTGTCACTCCTATCCAGCATACCGTATGCTATTTGCTGGGTATCAACCCTTTAAAAGAAAACATCAAAACACTAGTATACCTATCATTTCTGTCTAAAGATACAATCCTAACTATGTACACCAAACCTAACTGTCATATATCGTTGCATAGGTTAATAACAATCTGACCTCTTCTGCCAAAACACTGCCCAGCCACAAAACATATCTGCAGAACCGCATCATTGCTCTTGAAGGCAACTTGCTCTTGTGGGAGAGCTGTGCCTATAAACAGAGAAGACTATAGAAAAAAAGTGGTATAAATGCGTTGTCAAGTTGCGCCGTGTAGGCCTCCAACAAACCACTTACAGTCACAGCTAGAAAGAGAGAGAACCAATGCTGCAAAAAGTTATTAAGAAAGGTATCAAAGAAGAACTCGGTAATCTAAGGAACAGACATTCTAGAGTACTAGCAGGCTTATCCATTTCATTTTATCAACGGTAAATGGCAATTTTTCGTTCTTTCCCCCTTATTAAATGGGACGCTAAAGATGAAACTGCATCTTACTGTCCTTGGAATATACAACTTGGCAGTATGCTATAGGCTTAATTTTTCCATTCCTTTCTCTCCCCTCTGAGGAAGGGATATAGGAGAGATTGAAATAAATAGCACATATGAAAAAAGATGAGGGTTGGAGAAAAAGAGTGCAAGTACTTCCTTATGACTCAATACATGGAACCTAAAGTCTGACCTAACTCCTCATGCAGCAGATGGCTTGTATGCATGAATCTAGGTGGGCAGTGCTTGTCTACTACATTCTAAACTTATTGGTTTAAAGGAAAAATTGTTTGATTTCAACAGTAACAAAAATAACTGTATAAATCTTTGGTGCTAATATGAAACAGAGCTATGTGGAACCAGAATAACGTGGGACTTGTTTATACATAGAGTGGCAGAAGACCTGAACTAAGATATCGAGTTCCTTTGATACCAACACCAAATATCAACTTTATTACTAGAGTTTGGTAACACCCACAATTAACCAAGAGAGAGAGAGAGAGAGGACCTGAGTGAAAATGTATCCAGTTGATGCTACGAGTGGAAGGAGTAAAGAGCAAGCAGCTAGTACAGACGTTATACCAGCTGCAGTACCTTCAACTGTTTTCTCTGGCAAAGAGAGAAAGCTACATTAACATGATGCAATAGACAACACTGATAAAAATCATTAATAACGAAAATACTTACTGCCAGTTTTGCTCCACCTCAAAACACCATACTTGTGCCCAACCATTGATGCCTAAACAAAAAAATTGAAACTCAATTACTATCAACTACCAAGATACGCAACCATTAAAAGAACAACTCCTTTTAACATTTCTGGATTGAAAAATCTATAATAAAAACATGTTTTTAATGCTTTTCTTTAGTCTCTGACTTCACCACCTCAGACAAAATGGTAATATGGTATCCACACATCCTCACTTCTCAATGTAGCCCTGTTAGAAATTAATCAACTTACGTCTACATGGGAACTGTTTAGAGTTAAAGAAAATAGTCCAATTTCTCGCAAAAAGTTTTCATACATTATTAGTATTCATGAAAAATCATATATTGATTCCCCAAAGTGGGAGTAAATTACTTTCACCAAAATTGCCACATCATAGATTGATTTAGGTTCCTGCATATACGGTTCAAACATTGTTGACTGATCCAAAATAGTTACAACTACACACTGCATTTAACCTTGTGCACTAATACAATTCATCTGTTTCCTTTTTAGTAGAAGAAAAAATCCATCAGTTGGTTAATTGAAATGGCCCCGAAGTTCAGCAGTTGTATACAGTACAGCCCCCTCTAGAGAGAGAGAGAGATAGAGAGAGGACTTACCATTGTATCTCCAATTCCTAGGCTCAAAATTCCCGCAAAAGGGGCAAGAGGTCGATCGTTGTACCCAGAAGACATCCAAATAGGGAGAGCACATCCAAGCAAGAGTGAGAAGTGGCTGAGCATAAGGACATTTTGTCATGAAAGAGAACTAAATGAAGCTGTGTATCATAAAAACTGCTTCATAATATGGGGTATATTGAAAACTGAAAAGAGCATAATACCTGACAATGAGAAGATCAGAGTCACGGTGATCGGTGAATGCATTCATAAATTGATTTATTGGTTGCCCGAAGGGCCAGATTCTCCATACCTAAGTAAGACAATGTCAACAAAAAAGCAACCAGGAAAACTTTGTATACTAATCAGCCTGCTCAGAATCATTTGAACTCGTGGGCAGTAATATTAGAAATTTTAGCTTTTGGGTAATAAAAAGAAGACAATGACTCAGCTTATGAAGTTCATTTTCAACAAGTCATAACTGGGCAAAAAGTATATGCAGTATGCATCAGCATCCAAAGGTTGCAATAAGAAAAGGGACTGTACTGTAGTATTCTATTGATGACATTGAACAACGCTATTATTGGGTTTAAATGATCACATTCAAATAATCATAATTTTAAAATGATTCAACAAATTTTCATGAAATCAGAAATCTAATTTAACGACATATCTCTGGAAATTGTTCCAGCAGATTGCAATGTCTCCCAATTACATGCTTTATACCTCCTATCCTTTTGCTATCAATACATTAATACATGGACTACTGTAAATACATCTCACAGGACCCACTCAAATTAACTGTTCTTGGCCGCATAAATATAAATGCATAATAACATGGTAGATCATTTCTTTCATAGCATTTTTTCAAACTGAAGTATATTGAATTTAAACATTGATTGTTTATGGATTGTTATTGATAAAATCAACAATAAACAATGAAACACAAAACAACCTTTTTAAAGTATGATTTCATCAATATTAAGCTGAATGCATTCCAAGATACTTACTCGAATAATTTCTAATATTAAGAAAACCGCCAACGCTGCACCAAAAGCTAGATCGAGAAATTTTGGCTGAAAGCAATAAAAAAGTGAGCATTTTGGCCGACATACATTAGCATAATTGATCAATATAAAACATACCGACTCAAGTAATCTCCTCTCTATAATGCCAGGGTCAAGGAAAAAATGTTTATGTCTTTGTACACATCATATGGCTCAATTATTTCTTTTGCTTTTGTATTACTTAACCATACAATGAAAACTAACTTTTAAATAGCGTTCAATAAAAAATATATTAATGAATCAGTTATCACATGAGTTGTATGTGTCAATTATTAGATACAATACAACAATCTATAATTTGTATAAACCATATAAAAAAATCCCAATTATTTATTTTTAATTGCAAAAAGTAAAAAGTATACAATAATTTTAAAAATAAAATTAGGATTTTTTAAAATATTATAAGAAAAATAATGACAAATTAGAGATTGTCATATGCATCAATCAACAAGTACAAGGCTTGTGATGAATAATTTTTTATTTAGTACTCACAAGTTTCAGAAATTTGAACTAAATGGCCTTTCATCAAGATTCAAAAGTTAATGGTGGCTATACAAAATGAGGTAAAGTCTAGGGAGTGTTCATACATTTTTTACCTGCTTTCAATTATAGTAAATACGGCACTGGAATTTAATGAAAAAGACAATGGAAAATAGGTACACAGTGGCACAATCCACTCAACACCACTAAATAGCAAACAACCATTTAGTCTCCTAAATTACCTGGAAGATAAGGGCAGGCGAAAACATCAAGACAGCTATCAGATGGTAGTATTTCCGCAAAAGAATCCTCTCAATCTTACTGTTCTTAGAGATCTTGTAGAATCGCAAAACAGAAATAGAAATTATAAACATCCAATAGATACATAACGACAGTCTCTTGGAAGGCTCTGAGAAAACAAAGGAAAGCACCCTGCAATGAGATGTTTAAAAAAATAAAAAAAAAATATAGTTATCTAACAAAACAGTATAATGATAAAGTATAAAACAATGGTTTTACGCTTACAAAAATATATTTGAACATGAGACTATCATCATGGCTGTAATTGGTATTTTAACAAGCCCACTAGACTTGGCTTAACAACTGAACTATCTGAATAAGACACAGTTTCTTCTATTGCTATTTCTCTCCATAAAATATAGATCCATGATACGGATAAAACTCATGTGTGTGCGGTCAACATAAAAAGCCACATTATTGGCTTCTATAGTTTGTAAAAAACGAACCGTGTTTGGAGAATTATATTCTGACTTAAGATTCTCACATTACCATCTTTATAAGAGAAGTCTATATTAGCTGGAAATGCACATGCTTGAATAAGTTAAATCTAAATAGGTATGTGAATACAGTGTAACCAGATGCTACAATGAACATGCCACAGTTTCTAGTGGAATTAACAACTTATGTTGCCTTATCCTATAAGATGTATGTATCAGAGCTGCCAGCAGGAAATACATTGAATCCTGCTCGATTCATTCATAGTCAAAAAATTACTTTCCAAGCATCCTGTTATTACCACTTCCATACCAGAAAAAGGGATGCATATCAAACTTCTGTACAAACTGCATCCATGATGGTACAACCACGATGAGGACGAATCCAAGGGAAGCAATAAATATAAGGGATCTCCCAATCTCATAGTATTTTCTTTGCTCAGAATAAGTTGTATTTATAAAGCACTCCCATATTTGGAGAGTATACTTCAAAGCTATTGGATATAGCAGAAGACCAAGCACAATCCCCTGCAGAAGCAGCAGATAATTTTAGCTGATCTAGTTACACCAGTAACAGAAAAATCATAACCTAAGGACCAATACCTGAATTATAATGTTTATCTCACTTCGCTTTATTTCATCTGCAGTAATCAACTCTGATGACACCAATAGTCCACATAGCTGTTTAAACATTGTAATCACCAATAACATATATGTATACTATTTATCAAGAAAAAAATTGTGTTAAAAACCACTAACCTTTTTTATAGTAAGCAACAGCATATCACCAAAATAGAGAACGATACCAGCAGTCACCAAAAATGCTTCCCCTGGAATCAAGGAAACCGTGATAAATAAAAGAGCTGACAAACTAAACATCCCTAATCAACCATGTAATTTTTCTAAGATATAATCATCTAGTGGCAGTAATGTATGATCCATGTTTCAGATAAGGGTGAAAAATTAATCCAGCTACTGACGAAAGGACAAAAAAACAAAACTCAACGAACAATTTGAAGAAACCTTGTTTATAAATAATGATGTTTTTGTTGGATTGGGTCTTCCTCATTGGTGGTGCTATAAAGCCCACACCAATGCAAGGATCCAAGGAAGGGCTTAATGTATTGTAGGCAGCCTTTAACAGAGAATACGGTCAATAATTTTAAAATTAAAAAAGAGGGAAAGAGCGGGGAAAAAGGAGAAAGTGTGATATGATAGAAGAGACAGAAAAGGTTGTTCAAAAACTTGGCCACCATTTCCTTCAGTGAATTTCTGTTGATGATCTTGCTTGAAATTGTGGGCTTTACATCTGCATGGCTGGATTTTCAGTGAACTTCCGTTGTTCAAATATGCTATTGCATGTTGATGCTTACATACTCACTCTTTCTGAACAGATTTGCTGATTTTAATTGATATGTCGGGACTACATGAAGCAGGTTAAGTAAAATAAGAAGTACGCTTGCCTTACATGGTAATTGACCAGTTCCTAACACAAAGTTTCCGCTTGTTACTTGAAACTTGAAATCACACAAAAAAAGTATTTATACTCAATTTCTTTAACTTGTAGTGCCATATCAGTTGTGAAGATAGTAAAATCCGAAACACACAGAAGAATAACCGGTGTATAAGAAAGACATACCAATGGAAGCACAAGACGGAAAAGTTCTCATGAAATGCTGAATTAGTTTGACAGATGCCAATCCATGAAAAAAGACCCATGAAAGCTTCAGTGCAGGGTGCAAGCCTAAGAAGAAAGAAGCAATAACAGTTTAATCAGAACATATATTCCTCAACTATTGGCCTGTTTGGATTAGCTTATTTGAGCTTATCTATTGACACAAGCACCTGTGAGACTTTTAATCTCTAGATCTTTGTTATAGTTTTTCTAGGTCTATCTCTACCTCCAGTGATCTAACTATCCTCCATTTGATCTACTTTCCTTACTACGACATAGCATGCATCTACAGGTCTTCTCTCTGCATGCACAAACCACCTAACTCTAGTTTCCACCATTTTTTCTACTATAAGTGCTAACCCAACTCTCTCTCTAATGTTGTCATTTCTAATCTTATCTTGTCTAGTCTTACAACACATCTAGTGCAACATCCTCATCTTCACTACAAAAACAATTTGACTTTATTTTATCTTTTGTTATGGAAATAGCTTATAATAAGGTCTTATATATCATAACTCTTATGCTATAAGCTGCAAATTAAGCTGTTTATCCAAACAGGGGCTATATATAACATAAGCATATGATTCAACAATACAGAAAACAATCCAAAAACAAAACTTACCAATTTGAGACGTAGTCAAAAGCGCGGCAACACAAAGCACAACTTGAAACAAAACGAAAGACAGGCTTAACCTTACACCCCAATGAGAATGGCTTATAGTGAAAGCAAGGAATAAAAGCACACTGAAGACGCTAGCAGATGTTGCCCAGTATTGCAATGTCAAATATTCAATCTCTACACATTCAAATTTCACACATATTACAAAATCGAAATTCATAATCCTAAATATGAAAGAAAAGAAAAAAAAAACTAAAAATGGAAGCAACATGCATCAATCAAAATCAAAGGGAATTGCAATAAACCTTGAGGTTGAAGTTGTTGAAGCGAGAATCCACGTGAAGATTGAATCAATTTGGAGAGAATGAGAGAAGGAAGAGTGATTGCACCGAGTAGAATTCCAGAGGAAGCACCAGGTCTGAAATGAATTGATATCAATTAACCGATGAATGAATCGAAAGAGAGAGATAGAGAAGTAGAATATACCTGGTGCGGAGAGAGAAAGGAGAAACGGAGGAATCGACGGAGATCTCGAGGAAGAAGGAGGCGATGGCGAGGAGAGAGAGGGAAACGCCGTGGGAGAGAAGAGAGAGAGGAAGAGAGTAGAGGATTGTAGAAATGAAGAAGAGAACGATGAGTCTCTCGCCGTTGAAAAACGACGTCGTCATGGAAAACGTTATAAACCAGAATTGGGTTTTACGCGGGAAGATGAAGCTAACTATAGGAAGAAGAAGAACAAGGTTGTTGGACTCTCATTTTGTCAATTCCCAGTCAAATTAATTCACGCGTTCTGTTCTGTTCTGCTCTGCTCCTTTCACATTAATTAATTCATATCAGATTAGAACAAGACTAACCAATATTTAGGACTTTTGTCAAAAAACTAAAGTAGGAATATTCTCCCTCCAGCCTCTCATATATACCTCTACTCTATAGTTTTGTTCAGTGTAGTTATAATTTTTCGATGCAAAATTATTTTAAGTATTTTTTTTTCTTAATTAATAAATATAAAACCATATGAGTTTTCATATTTATTTATTTTTTTTACAAAAAGTTTTCATATTTATTAAGTGACTAACAACTCCCCTAATAAAATTTAAACTCATTCTTTTTTGTCTAAATAAATAATTTAAAAATAATGTTTGATTATGATTTGAAACTAACTTAAAATTTGACTTTAGTGAAATGGAAATGGATTCCAATATAGTTTTTTTTTTTTATTAAAAGAGTTGGATAAAGTTAACGTTGAGTTTATGGTATTCCTACTTAATTAACATTACTGAAATAAGAATAGATTACGACTAAGTTGAATTTGAGTTCACCGAAATAGAAATAGATTTTGAAAAATTCGAATTAAACTTTACTTGGATATAATTACATTGGCCAAGTTAAATTTTGGAGAGGGTTAGGAGTATGAGTTATGTTCTTATTATTGTGTTTGTTTGAAGAGAATTGGCTGAGAGAGAAGATGGTGTGATTGAGTTATGAGAGAAGTGTACAACTTCTGTTGGTGCAGCGTAGAGTTTTTTTTCTTCCCTGAAGCAGGAAAAAAATGTATTTATTAATTAAGAAACGCACAAGATGTGCAAGTAACAACATAAAGAGTACCATAAAATATAGCCCGTAGCCAAATCTTTATCATTATTATATATATAAATGTTAGACAGTTTGACCTAATCGAAACAAGGTTTGAAAATTCTAATCGTTGATGGAGAGAATACTGATACGACCTCAAACGTTGTTTTTCTTCTCAGTTCCGCATGGGTCAATTGTCTAGTATATATAAATGTTAGACAGTCTGACCTAACCCTAATCCCGCCCTTTTTGACGGGTCTGAATAAATTTTATGAAAAAAAGATTTTGCAAAGAATCGAACTGGGTTTCATATGACTACACTTTACAATTTTCACCACTAAGCCACTTCCATTTTGATTGATATATTGTTGCTTCCAAAATTGATATACCGTACTAAAACATTTTTTTTAAAGTCACAGATGCCAAATTCAGGAACACAACTGGTAATATTATTTGGTAAGAAAACAAAGTTAATAGCTTAAATTGATGTATATTTTGCATTTTTTATCCTTTTTGTAGTCGTTTCATAGCATAGTATTGAATGTATAATCAATATGATATTTATATTCTTCAAAACCCGTGCGATACCCAAATTCTTTATGAAAAAACATTTGGAAGGATTCAAACATGAGACCTAATGGCTTCCTCTCAACATTTTGACCACTAAGCCACTAGCAGTTTTCTTGATTAATTTTGTTTCCATTAATTGATATCCAATATCAAATGCCCTTTTTAACAAACCATTAAATCCCTTTTTCGTTTTTCACTATCACATTATCCAAAATCCACTAACCACCTATTAATTTCTATTAGCACAACCCACACATGATTCTTTCAATTCTTGCAGAAAATTGGTGTTATAGATTAGACTTTTTGGAGACCTAATGTAAAGTTTATTTTTTTACAAACGGAGACATAATGTAAAGTTAATAACTTCCAATGTGGATTATATGGGTGTTATCATTATCATTTTGTAAATGAATATGAACAGGTAATAAGTGAACCTTAATGCATGACTAAATTTTTTGAAAAATTGTCTACATAATTTTAAGATAGCCACTTATATCATTTCTATAAGCAATATATATATGTCTCATTTCAAGTTAGGGAATATATATGTCTGATTTCATATTCTTTATTTTTTTTTGTATGGAATATATACATCATATAGTTAGTTAATGAATCGAT
>Ga0228711_1003530_pt1 | contig 24322 bp, 15 predicted proteins | sample MedpolnodulmetaG_2_FD_177996 | JGI IMG/M metagenome (GOLD analysis project Ga0228711, IMG submission 177996) | Root nodule microbial communities from Medicago polymorpha collected in Santa Monica, California, United States - brown nodules | ecosystem: Host-associated > Plants > Roots > Nodule... | reverse complement strand
TACTAAACTATTTTTTTTTTTTTTTTGAAGGATGTACCAAACTAGCTATTCAACAATATTCACATTATCAGTCAAAAAAATATTCAGAACATTTTATAAAAAACCTACTAATATTCATATCATCACATAATTAAGACAGCAAACACTATTAGAACAAACTTAAATTAATGAGAAATTTAGATTAAAAAAATGTAATTATTGTTGAAATAAAGTAGCATGCATCGATCCCCCCACAGAAAAAGCAAAATAAAATCAAGAGAAACACAAACTACTAACTAAATAGTGTTAAAATTAAAATAAGTTTAATATTTTTTGAGAGGAGAAGAAAATATTTTCATCCCAGAAAACTAAAGAATCAATATTTTGACAATATAAATACATGAAGATCGGTTAATACAATGTTCATCATTATTATTGTGATTTACATGTGCACTCTTCTATAATATATCTCTTCCATTAACCTTTGTGAGATAGAAAAATATGACTCTGTCTATGTGAGTCTTGGAAGAAACCAAAAGCTCAGAAGACAAATGAAGCATGCTCACAAAACACATCCATTACCTAAAACAAAAGCTGACCAATATATTCAAGATTGAAGATTCATTTGCTACATATACCTAAAACCTCATCATGCATAAGATTTCACCAAAAAAGAAAAATAGTTATCATCATCAATATTAAATCTAAAATTTCATATACATCTATTAACCAGAAAATACTTATACTGCTAAAAAAATATGCTTCCAAAGTGTAATATATAAAATAAAAAAAATGAAAGGAACAAAAAGGAAAATAGAGAAAGAGAAATGAAGAGAAAATGGATGTGGATTCGTTGTCTCTGCAGATAATAATTAACTTATCTGTTGTGTAGAGGATTAGGACCAGTGAAGACTTTCCTCTTATCATCACCAAAAACTCGATCTCCATTTTTGTTTGCATTGTTTACTACATGGAATTTAGACGATGATTTCAACTCAGAATTGGCATATGATCCACCTCTGAATCTCTCAAACCTGTCTTTATCAATTAATGCTGCTTCACATGTAGCAGTGCTAAATAGCAACATCATCATCAGAAGAAGCATAAAAATGATAAAAACACACATTTTTTGGTTCTTGCTCTTTACACTAATCATGGAAAAAAAAGATAAAGTACTTAACAAATTTTCTTCTTTATATCTTCTATATACTTTGGATGTAACTTGTGGTGCTGCCTTGTTGCTTGAGAGATAAAGAAACCACGAATCCTTTTGGTTTTGGTTATGAAGTCAAGAAAAAGAAAGTTTTTTAGGAGAGCAGAGGAATTTGAAAATGAACAAAGTAAATGGATGGAGAGAGTCCAAAATGCATTGAACTTGCTGCTTAGTGGTAGTATATACAAAATATTTGATACAAATTTCAGAGCCAAGTTTTTTTTGTTTGCTGAGGAAAAAAACACTAAACTCTCTAGGCAGAGACAAGCACTAGCAACGGTGAAAGAAAACACAAACTATTGAGGGAGAGAGGGGTAACACTTTGGTGACATTAGGGTGTCAATGTCACATGACATTTGCTACACATTTGTGGTTAACCAATGTTATAATGTGCTACCCAGGAGAGAGAGAGAGAGAGAGAGTTGGTTTAGATAGAGTGGGTAAAGGTGGGTAAGAGTGTACTAAGAGAATAAAGACAGAAAGTGAAGTGGGATTTTAGAATACTTTTTTTTTTAGATATATGTCTATTCTACATCTTGTGAGAGAAATGAATAAAAAGAGATAGGATAGATTTAATATATTAGTGATGTGATGAGAAGAAATAGAGAAAACGAAAAAATAAAGTGTAAAATGAGTGTATATGAAGATCAAAGATTTACATTGTTGTTTTATAAGACATAAAGTTTTTGTTCAAAAGGTCATGTGAAATAAAGGAAAATGGGTTGTCTTGATGATTTTGGTGACTTTAGTATACAAGTAATGTTATTTGTACATTCATTTGATGATAATTTGGTGATAAGTGACAACCTTGTTTTCCTATTTTTTTTATTGGTCAAAAACAATGGAGAGGGAAAAATGAAGAGAATAGATAAAAAAAAAGAAGATAAAATTGTCTAAAAGTTATCACAAAATTGATGTACAAATATCATTTCTATTAATATATTTCAAGACATATTAATGATTAAAACAAATTAAAAAATACTACCAAATATCCTTAAAGTAATTTTTATATAGAAACTAATTGTGTATTCATTACTTTTGCAAATGTTTGATTTATATTCAACATAAAAATTGTGTACTACATCCAATCCTTTCTATAAAGGAAATATTGGTCAACAAGAGTTTGCATGTGTTTGGGTCAATAAGAGATATATTCTCAAGATAATTTTTGTATACTACTACCTTCAATTTTTATTGACCTATATTCTTTCATTGAGAAGTGCTGCAAATAGTCTCGTTCTAACAATCACTTTTTTATTGGATAAAACTCATGTGGGCATTTTGTTAAAAAGAAACTCATGTGAATATTACACTTTAAAAGTGGATCATACATAAACTAATGAGATCCGCATGTGTTTCGTCCAATAAAAGAATCAATGTTTGAGAGAATGTTAGAACAAATGCGTTCTTAAAATTTATCTCTCTTATAAAAATGAATAGGGGTAACATTTATTAATTAAGGCGCGTGTTAGCACTACACATACATCATTTGAACAAAGGTAATATAGGTACAAAAAATATTTATGACACAAAAACATGGTTATTTACGTACATTTTTTCTTCTTCTTGTTTTCAAATTCAAAACATAATTTTACATATAATTATTTTATCAACAACATTATAAAATAACTTTTACAATAATATATCTAAATATAAATCAAATTCATAGCAACTCACTTTTAAACGAAATGAATTATATCAAAATAAAGGTGTATCAATCAATTATCAATTAAGATTGAAAAATGATGTTTTTATGACCTTTTGTGACAATTTTTGAACAACTCTCTCTTTCACACACACTCACGTGTTTGTCTTTTCGCTCTTTTTATTGCGCTAACGCGTGTAAATTATGAACAGTATTTTATATGAAATTTTGATTAAAATTTACAAATTCAACCAATGATTTGGACGTCAACGTTGCAAATCCGGAAGCATGGATATTTCGATGACTTAAGTTTTATCATATTATTTGTAGGCATTTTGTCGTTATTACGTTTTTAGCGATGTTTGTATCTGATGTACTCCATCGATTTGAATGAATGAATATCGTTTTGTTTTTGTCAAAAAAAAAAATATAAGTATAGTGAGATTATTTATTTATTTTTTTTAGGGAAAGTGTAGTGAGATATTTACCTATTTTAATGAGATTTAATTTTTCTAATTAAAATTTAAAATAATATTATTAAAAGATAAAATAGTTTAAATGAAGGGTAAAATCAATAATAAAAAAGTCAGCTCAAATATATTTATTTTAACCGTATTTTAATTAAACAAAATTAAAAAAGTAAGCCGTGTTTGAATTATATTAAATAGAATTAAATAAGATTAAAGCGTTTATGAAACGACTAAAATACCCTCACATATATTAAAATTTACAACACCTATTCTTAAACCCTAACAAACCCTGTTACACGACGGCGCTTGCAGCGCTCTCTACTCCGGCTGCCGCTACTGTGTGTTCGTCTCCACTGCGTTGTGCATGTGAGTTCTTCTTTGAATTCAAGGTTGAGTTATTGTTAATTGAAATTTGAACTGAATTAATTCGTTCTCTTGTTTAATTGAAATTTGAATTGATTTGTTGCTTACTTTGAATTGAATTGAATTGATTTATTGTTGTTGTGTACTCTGAATTGAATCGGGTTATTCGTAATTGATTTGTTGTTGTTGTTTTTGGGTACTTTGAATTATTGAATTGAGTTATTGTTAATTTGTTGTTCCTCTATAAAAATGAAGAGTAGAAAAAATTGATTCTTTTTTCTATAGGCAAGAGAACTTGCATTATTATTATTATTATTATCATTATTATTATTATTATTATTATTATTTTCGCTAAGTGGGATATGATAAGAAATGACAACATTAGAGAGAGAGTTGGAGTAGCGCCTATAGTAGAAAAGATGGTGGAAAATAGGCTTAGGTAGTTAGAGTCAGTCGATAAAAGACTTGTGGATTTTGTAGTAAGGAGTAGATCAGATAGAGAATAGCTAGATTGCGTAATTTGATCCATGTAGCCGACCCTACTATGTGGGACAAGGCTTTGGTTGTTGTTGTTGTTGTTGCATCCCAAATTTTATAGTCAAGCTTCGCCACTGAACCCTAACTCAATGGCTTTTCAATTTCGACCCAAACTTCACTTTGGGGCTATTGAATTTGAACCCAAACTTCATTTTTTTATTAGCGTCCTTCTATTCTCTTCATTTGAAAAACGACAAAACTTCACTTTTTTATTAGCGTCCTTCTATTCTCTTCATTTGAAAAACGACAACTTTCATGTTTACTGCTTTTAATGCGGCGCATGCTTGGACTACTTCTACCTTTTAATTTCTCTTACTCCCGTGCTATAATGCTGTATGGTTGATGCTGCTATTTTTAATCTTCCATGGTTGAACTATAGTTTCCATCGTAGTATTTATTTCTGATTTACATTTGTTCTTTGTTGCTGTTGGATGGACTGTTCATGCTAAGTTACTATTCATGTATCAAGCTACAAGAAATTAGGCCGAAGATGTTAATATTACTGTGTAATGAATAATAAGGTTAAAATTGAAAACATTCAGAGCCAGCGTATGCAAGTATCTTTTTTTTATTTTTGGCAATAACTATGTTCATGCATATGTTTTAGATTTTACAATTTCAGCATTTCTGATATAAAATCCGAAATTCCTGGCAATAACTAATGATGTTCATTTTTTATATTTATCCCCCAGAATCTTTCTGCTACATATGGGTACCTGGTATATGACTAGAAAAGAAATTGAGGAAAATTCTCCGTCAAGAAAAGATGGAATTGACTTGAAGAATGAGACAAGTCTGCGCAAGTCTTATTGTACATTCTTAAAGGATTTAGGCATGAGACTTAAATTGTGAGTTTGTTGCTATTAACTAATACTTGTCTGAGTTACATATTTAATTATGTGTTTGAGTTTGCTTTGATAGAAAAAATATTAATATCACGTTGTTGGAATTCGGTTGGAGAATTTCATATTGATTGTAATTCCATACACTGCAGGCCTCAGATAACTATTGCAACGGCCGTATTATTTTGTCAGCGATTCTTTCTTCGACAATCTCATGCAAAGAATGACCATAGGGTAGGTTGTTGCGCTTTCAAATTGATACTATGTGGCCATTTTACCTCTCAAAATGTTTAGTAAGTTCCATTTTAATTTAGTGTTGCGTGGCACGTCTGTGCTCTTGCCTAACAGGATAGATAACTAACATATAACATACAAATAGAAATATTATAGTATTTGGCATGCTTGCTTGGCAGATAATTGGTGTACAGCTTTGGCAGTTAATTTTGGTATTTTTCATTTTTTAAGTACAGATGATTGTTTTGGGGGTTCAAACATGCACTCCCAATATCCACGTAACACATATGTTTCACAACTTCACATGTTTGATTTTTGATATCTTTTCTCACAAATAAAAAAACTCACAATTGAGTATTTTTTTATTGACTTGTGATCCAAACACCTAATAGGGATAGGGACAATCCCCCTTCCCGTGGTAATTCTTTAATACTTGAACATTTCTAACAAGGGTAAGTAGTCTTTTTGCCCCCTGAACGTGTGAGGCATTATCATTATAGTCACTGAATGTATGGCAATTGCAAATACATCCCTAAATGTCTCTTTTGTGAGTAGTAGTTTTATGGACTGAACTGACCAACAAAAAACACATTTGAGGACCAAAGTGACAAATAAAAGACACATTTGAGGACTAAAATGAAAGCGACACTTGATGATGTATTTGCAATTTAGATGCATTCAGGGACTATGAAGGCAGCGCCAATACATTCAGGGACCAAAATCGTTGGGTACCCTTTCTAATAATTATTTTTGCCCCCATCAAAAAAGTTATTTCCCCAAAAGACAAGATCTTTTAAGATAATTGTAGAAAGTTATTATATAAAAAAGAGAACATAAACTGGTACTAATTTATTCTACTCTTACCACTCTTGTAACACTAAACACCCAATATACAAAAAAACGTCATATTTTGAAAATGAGACACTATCTCAATTTCAAAGAAAGAAAGAAATTAAGAGGCTGAATTTTTTTTGGTGATTTTTAATCAAGATCGTCAAGAAGAATGTGGAACGAATGGGGAGCAAATGAGAGATGAATAGTTGAATGATTGTTTGATTATATACAGAGAATTTTTTTATAGAATTGACTAGGAAAAAATCATTGAACATTTTCAACCTACGAAACTGCAGAGGACAAAACTCATAGAAAATTAAGCACTTTTCTTCTTGAAGTTTTCTGTTCAGCAAGTGTCAGAAACTTCAACACATTAGTGCTTTATTATTCGAGATCTTAATGTCGAGAGATTGTAGTTATGTTCCAGCTTTATATTAGGAGAATGATAGATATAAAAGCAATTTGAGTTACTCAAAGATGACTTTATTTGAATTAATAATCCAATTGTTGAACATTTTTACAGATCATTGCAACAGTGTGCATGTTCCTTGCTAGCAAGGTCAAAGAAAGTCGTTGTCATTTAAGGGATATAATTTTTGTTTCCAATGAGATGATTCATGAGAAGGATCCTGCTGCTGCACAGAAGATAAAACAGAAGGTGTTTTATTATGATTGTGCTTTGTTTAATTCATTCATATACACTGCCATTATGATTTCTTAATTTATCAGTTATCTTATACATCTGATTTTATCTCCAGTAATTTTTTCTTGCTCTATCCTTCTCCAATTATTGTCCGAAATTGTGTTTTTTCAAATTATTTGCTTCAATACTGTGCTGTCCTCCAACTTTTGAGGTCTAGCCAATACTTCTTGGCCATAATATTAATGTCTCAAACATGGTACACGGGGCCTCAAGAATGAAGTCCTATTCAATGTTTTTCCGGCGTATAAATTACAAAAAGTCTTCAAATGTCTTTTATTGAATAATTTCCCTGATTCCACTCATTCTGTTAGATAGTTGCTCACATTCCTTGTTATATTTATGTCTGTTTAACATGGTTTGTAAATGATGCAGGAAGTGTATGAGCAGCAGAAAGAATTAATTTTACTTGGAGAGAGGGTTGTACTTTCCACTTTAGGTTTTGACTTTGATGTTCAAGAACCATATGGGCCCCTTATTGCGGCCATAAAGAAGTTCAATGTTGCAAATAATGCCCTTGCACAAGTTGCTTGGAATTTTGTTAATGATGGGTATGATTATGTATCCACTTGTTCTAATTTAAATATGTTGAATTTATTTTTGTAATTTATTTGTTCACTCTCTGGAAAGTGGCTTTCAGGCTGAGTACATCGCTCTGCCTGCAATTTAAGCCAAAGCATATTGCTGCAAGTGCCATTTTCCTTGCTGCCAAGTTCCTGAAGGTGAAGCTTCCGTCGGGTGGTGAGAAGGCTTGGTGGCGAGGGTTTGATGTCACCCCACGGCAATTGGAGGGTTGGTGTTGTAATCCCCTCAATTCATTTGCATACTAAGAAAGTTGATCCAATTTGGATAGTTTTCTGTGTTCCCGTTGCTAAATGCATTATATTAGTTTCTGCTACTGTTACATGTCTGAATTGTTTTATCCACATATCTGACTGAGTTAGACATATTCAACAAACCCACTTTTATGCCATGTGTAGTTTGCTGTTAAACAAAAGGCTGTCATTTTGCGTCTCTTAATACTTTTGTATACCCTTCTGAGTTCTTTTGGTTATTCTCTTGCAGAAATTTGCAATCAACTGTTGGAATTCTACGAGGGGATTGGCATTCCACTATCACAAGGAAGTGAAGCAGAAGTGGCTGTTGGAGGGAGAACAATGTCTCCTGCCTCAGATGAGCAGGCATGGAAACAAATTTCATCCCATCCAGTCCCCCAGCACTCATCTGCAGAAAATAGTGCAATACAATTTAGGGGAACTAAAAACCAAAGCACCGATGGGAGTAAAGAAATGGGCAGTGACATTACCGATCGCAAGGTGGACTTGAAAACAAAGGATTCACAGAACTCAAAAAAGGTGCCTCATATAGTTGCCGGAGACCGAGATAGAATGGTTGGTGGAAATCTGGACCTTCGGGAAAGTCCACTTGGCGACTCACCCAAAGAAGCAGAGAAGATGATTGACAAAGACAAGTCAAAGGCTGCACTAGAAAAAAGGAGAAATGAACGAGGTGAAATCATAATAAAGAAAGATGTAATGGATGAGGATGGTCTCATTGAGATGAAACTAGAAGATGGAGTTGAATTAGCTCTTGAGAATGAGAAAAGTAAGCGAGAGAGAAGACATAATTGGTCTAAGACTGATGATGAAGATGAGAGACAGATGAGCATGAAAGGCCAATTGCAGAAAGACATGAATGAATACATTGCAGAAGAAGGGGAGGTGATAGATGATGATGCTTCGTCATTGTTGAACAGTCACAAGAGAAAGATGGATAATCCTCCAGCTAGGCAACCAGAGATGAAGAAACAACTTAGTATAAGCAATATATGATCATTAAAATTAATATTGTTAGGATATGGCACTTGAACTCTTCTTTGGAGTTGTGTATGTTTAGAGTAGTTCAAGGCTATATATGAAATAGAGTTATCCAATTTCTATTACAGGTATATTATACAAAATTAAATATATTTCAAAGTAGCAGCTTGTGTATAGGAAAGGTGAGTGAGTATTTGGCTTAGGAATGGGAATGATAAATTCGAATTGGAAATCCTAGCTTGGGATCATACTTAAACCTCTTAGGACTTGGATCATCTCCACAAACTAATTATTTCAACCTCTATACACTTAATTCTCAACAGTTTCTCTCAAAAAAAAAAAGTCTCAACAGTTACATTAAATTTAATTAAACAAAAGAAAAATAGAAGAATATTTTAAATTGCTTTTGAATGTTTTTTTTTAATTAAATAATCACGGTAAAAAAAATTCAAATCCATCTTAACAACGTCTAAAGTCCAAACGCAGCCCTCTCTTTCTTTGAATACATCGCTTCTCAAAAAAACAATCTGAACCAATCTTTATTTTGAATGGCAATTTGAATCAGTCTCACCTACTTTCAATATATTATTGGTGCTTCCTCAAAAAAAAAAATTATTATTGTTAATTTTAATCTGTTTGTATATCCCATTTTAATCTCTCCTATCTTTGAGTTGGTTAATCTATGATTTGCCATGGTTCATGAATGAGGCAGTGCCAGATTTAAATTTTGATCCGTAATTTTGAAAAGAGTCATCATAGACATTGACGCGATTCCAACAACCACGAAAGTATCGGTAAATTTGAAATTGTTTCGGAGATCGTTGTACAAACTAAAATTTGTAGAATCACCCAACTCCACTTGAAACGTTTTACGGAATTATGCATAGACACACATAAAACATTAAAATAAAAACCACACAAAAACCATGTAATTATGTTGACACACACCCACACGCGCGCACACACTGAGGGATAGGATCAAATTTAAATCATTAAAATAAAACATTAAAAATAAAAACCACACGTAAACCATGGAATTATGAATACACATTAATAAAAATTCAAATTTTCATTCCATCTACCATGAATTATGAATTTAAGTTGGTTCGAGTAATCAAGAAGAATTGTAAAATTTTCCATGATCAAGAACAAAAAATACCCAAATTCTTATTTCATTTTGTTTTAAATCTTTTTGGATATGTTGAAGATGATGGTAACAAAATTTGTTTGGTTGTTCTTCCTTTAAAGACAAATGTTATCATTAGCTATAGATTCATTTGGTGGTTTTTAGACGTTGAAGTTGAACATGAAAGTGAATTATGAGGGGGAGGAGGTTAATGAAATTGAGAATATGAATGGTGAAGAGTTGGAAGAGAATGACATATATGAAACATTTCATGAATGATCCTTAAAGCTTGTAAAATATTTTAGAAATCATGTACCTTTTCACAATGTTATCCTTCATTTGTCTTCCCATCCTCCTTGAAGGTTAGTCCCAAAGCCTTCACTGCCTTACCACTATTGAGCTCCATTGAACTAATGTTGCACATTTGAGCAACTTCTTCCTCAACTGGATCAACTTCATCCCACCTCATTTCTTTTTGCTCCCTAATGGGAACCCAGGACACTTCTTTGAAGAAGATGAACCTCCATTCTGATGACTCATGCTTCTCCTCTCTCTTTTTCTAATGCTGTTTCTCTTTCTCTTCTCTACTTAATGAGCAATACATGCATGTATAAATAATAACACGGTTTCTATTCAAGCAAGGCAAAGTGTTTTTGTTTTTCTTTTTTTGACACAATTTTTTTGTTTTAATTTTGTATAATGAATATTACAATGGTTTATAATTTTGAAGGGTATCATATGACAATTCTGTCATTACCAACTTTATTTTTTTAGCAATTAGTCAAGTAGTTAGTTACACTTCATTTTTTTTACTGTAAATAACTTGATTTTTTTTACAGGATCGGCATTGATATATCAAAAGAGGATACACTTTGTTTCTTTTTCTTTTTATGGCATAGAAAAAAGGTTCATTCATTGTATAATATATTAGGAGTAGAAAAAAATATAAATCACATAAAGTTATTAAAATTAATTTTAAATCAAATAAATATTGCTTATAAAAAAAAAGTAGGATACAAATTATTGGTTACTATTATGAAAACTAAGGAGTACCAAAATATTACCGGATTTTCCTCAAATAAAAAAAAAAAATTTGATGAAATAATATTACTTGATCTTCAAAGATAAACTAATATAAAGCAATAACTACTTAAAAATAGTGGTCAGGTCAGGATGGTGTCAACATTTGAATGATGCTATGACTAGTACTGGCGGAGGGAGAGGGCGTCTTTGGAGGCCATGGTCCCCCTATATTTTTAATAATTTCTTTTATATATTATAATTAAACTATATATTAAAATGTTTCATAAAATATAAATTAGGCTACGGTCTCCCCAATTAATCTAATTAAAATGTTCAAATGTTATTAGATTAATTGGCAACTAATATCATTAGTTTTTTCCTTAAAAAAAACTGATATCATTAGTTTTATATGTTATATTTAAATTATCTCATATGATCATTTCCACAACATATTTTAAATGGAATAAAACACACCGATATTGCTTTGCAAAATAAAAGACTATTTTATCGCAAAAAATGAGCTAATTAAAACCTAAAATAAAAACAGGGGATTAAAATATAATTTAGTCTTTAATGGATTTTATTCTCCTATGACAAAAATCTCATGTCTTTCACACTCGTACTAAAGTTCTTCTATTTAGTCGATTGTTGTTCTCTTTTTGTATTAACCCTTCGATTTTCAAGATAACGTGGTTATGGTGATACAGAGTTCCGTTGAGAGGTAACTAAAATTTGAAAAAAATTGTTCTACTCAAGAATCGAACTCAGGTTATCCTGAATAATTTATCATTTACTAAAAACACATTTAACCCTAGAACATATGCATTATTATTTTTCTATTTTTATACAAGGATGTTTTTGTTTTCTCTTCCTATTTAATGTTTTTTTTTCTACTATTAAGTCAATACTTGCATAATAACTATACTTACCTATTAACGTCTCTCATACTGAATATAGTTATACATTTCTTTTTAAAAAACAAGAAAATATCAGTTTAGGCCTTTAGGGTTTCTTATATATTTTTTGCATTTAAAAAATTTATTTTTAATCAAATTATGTTCCTTATTCGCTAAAAAAATATGTTCCTTGTACTCGGTCCCCCTAATTTTGAATTCTTGACTCCGTCCTTGGCTATGAGCCTATGACATATGTACTTATAGGCAAAAAAAAAAAATGGACGGGGAAGGGGAAGCAAGCACATGTGAAAATGTTGTGCCAAATTATTTACTAACCAAATTATTAGAGTCGTTGGTTAATGAGTTACACTAAATAATAACGAAGGGTCATTTTGGTCTCTAAATGTGTAACCAATAGTTATAATACTCGTTCAATGTATATAAATTTTAAAATAATTTTTGATTGTGCACTATGTTAGTTAAAATAACCACTTATGTTAAAATGTTTCGTTAATATTATCATATCAGTTCATCAATATATTTATATATTGTCTTATCAGTCTCTATAAGTACTTAATATTATCATATCGGTCTCTATGACATATGCACAATCAACGACTATCTTGAAATTTTGGTATACTGAAAGACTATTGTGATTATTCGTTACACATTTAGGGACCAAAATGACTATTGCGCCTTTAATTATTTGTGACGACTTATTATTATTGTTGTTGTTATTATTATTGTTATTATCATCTTTTTAAAATAGACTAATTTATTATTTAATGATTAAATTGTAGACGAAGTGATAAGCACCATTGAAACTCACAAACACAATTGCGAGATTTCAATTTTGAACTCAAATGAAAGTTTAAATTCTATTTACTGGTCCCAAATTTTAAACTTAAGAAATGTATTCATGTAGGATTATGTATACAAAATTTTGTGAAAATGAAATTCAATTTTGCCCTATGAGTTTTTTTAATGGTGTAATTTTAGTCCTTCTGTTTCATTTAGAGCAATTTTGGTCTCGCAGATTTACAAAATGTGTGATTTTGGCCTTCATGGAGTTTTGCTACATGGAATAATTTTTAATCAGAATTGCTTGTGAAATTTTTTCATGTGGATTTTTCCTCAAAATTCATAGAAAAAATTTGAAATCACTCAAAAAAATGGGGAGATCAAAATCCAATTTAAAAATTTGGAGGGGCAAAAGTAAATTTAATTTTATAAAAAAAAAGTAAGTTTAAGTAAAAAATTAAATATAATAGATGGGTAGTGAATTCAACGTGAGTAGTTTAATTTGCAATTACAAATGTTTATCATAAAAATACCTTTTCTTAAGGGTATCATGAATTCATGATATACTGTCACCGACAACTTTATTTTTTCTAGCATTAGTCAAGTAGTTGGTTACACTTCGTTTTTTTGATTGAAAAGACTTGATTTTATTTTTTAGGGGATCGGCATTGATATATCATTCGGATACCCTTCGTTTCTTTTTCTTTTTTTAGCATAGGATGAGGGTTTTTTTTTCTTCCATTAGCAATATTCATTTTTTTTAAGAAGTTAGCAATATTCATTTTAAAAACAAATTATCTTCTCCCTAAAATAAAAAGGTATCTTCTAACTATTAATCTATTATCAGTTGTTTTTTTATGAACGGCGTATCTTTAGCATGTAACTGATCTCTCGTGTCAGACATGACCGCAATGGATGACAATATTCTATTTTAAGAGATTTAACACTATTGCACTTCTAAGACTAAGACTAGATTTTAACTCACGACATCTGATTAAACTGAAAAATATCATTTACCACCTAATCCAAGTGTTTTGAGTAGTCGATTATCCCTTTAGTGGTTAATTGTGCTCTAATTTCCTTTTAATTATTTCTTAAGTCTACGTATTATCACATGCTCATGATCCCTTAAAAAAAATCAGATTCTCCTGATTTTGGGGTCTTGCTTAAGCATAAATTCTAACCATTATATTTTTCACTATGAGAGTAGCATGATATAAATTACTTAAGGGTTGTTTAAAAGTTGTGTGAATTTGTAGGGACTGTTATACAAGTGTTATGCAACCGTTGAAGTGATACTCTAATGAGTGATTTATGTGTGCCCATTTGCAATTATTATCGTCTATGTGAGTACTTGGTTTACAAGTAACATAGGATAAAACATGCTAACTAACATACAATAAAATTTCACTTCGCTCGGTGGGCCTTCCTGCGCTGACGAATGCCTCCTTTCTCTTCTCTGAAGTCTACAACAAACAAGTGAGAAGCAGGATTCGAACCTACGTATAAAAACATCAACAGATTTACAGTCTGCACTCTCCCCTTCCCAGGGCCCCGGTTCTAAGGAGGAGGGGAAAAAACCCGAAATAAAGCTTATTGATTTTGGGAACTAATACTTTTTTTTAGCTTATCTAGCATTCCGCTAGTCGTTTAGCCCGTTCATAACAATCTTTGTACAAAGGGCAATCAACATAATCTAACAAAAACCACACAAAGTGGAAGGTTGAAACAACTAGGTTATGTTTTAAGTAAGTGGGTGATTTGAATGATAATATATTATGGTAGTGGATGAAACAAAATCCCGCTGAAGGGCTCCCTATATCCGGTTGGATAACTGCAACTGAGCCGTTTCTTCATCTCTGGTTGCCTAGCTGGAGGACTCCCCGTCTTTCTCTTACGACTGTTTAACAATGATGAAGCATCATCATCCATCACCTCCCCTTCTTCTGGAATGTATTCATTCATGTCTTTCTGCAATTGCCCTTCCATGCTCATTTGTCTACCATCTCTAGTTTCCTCACAGGCCTTACCATGATCGACGTTATCGAGCTTAGACCAGTTTTGTCTTATCTCTTGCTTATTTTTCTCATTCTCAAGACCTAATTCAACTCCATCTACTAGCTCCCTGTCAATACAATCATGGTCATCAATTACATCTTTTTTTATTGTGATTTCACCTTGTTCCTTTTTTCTTTCTGCAAATGCAGCCTTCAACTTGACTTTGTCAGTCATCTGGACTGCTTCTTTAGGTGAGTGACCAACTGAGCCTTCCTTAATCTCGAGATTTCGACCATCCATTATATCTTGGCCTCCAGCAATTATAAAATCAGTCCCAGATTTAGATCTATCTTCCACCTCTCTCTTGTTATCACAAGTAATGTCACAGCCCAATTCTGTACTCCCACTATTGCTTTGGTTTTCGGTTCCCCCAAGTGACACTGCATTATTATTTGAAGACGAGTACTGAGGGGCTGGATGAAATGAAATTTGTTTTGAGGTCTGTTCCTCGTTTGTGGCAGGAGACTTTGTAGCAGCTCTTTCTGCTTCACTTGCTTGAGATGGCGGAATTCTTTTCTGCTCGTAGAGTTCCAACATTTGATAGCTAACTTCTGCAAGAGAATAACCATAAGGACTCAGCAGACTATACAAAAATACAGCCGTTGTTTAACAGCAAACTACGCATGGAATAAAAGTGGGTTTCGTTCTCTAATAAAGATGTCTAACGGAATCAGAAAATGGGGATAAAATCCAGACATGTGACAGTGGCAGAAATTATTATAATGCATTGAGCCACCAGAAGACAGAAGACTAGGCAAATTGGATCAATTTTCTTAGCATGCAAATAAATTGAGAGGATGGCACCAACCCTCCAATTGGCATTGGGTAAGATCATACTCTTGCCACCAGTTCTTCTCACCATCTGACGGAAGATTCACTTTCAGGAACTTGGCAGCAAGAAAAAGGGCACTTGCTGCAATATGCTTTGTTTTAAATTGCAGGCAGAGCGATGTACTCAGCCTGAAAGCCACTTTCCAAAGTGTATACAAATAAAATTACTAAAATGAATTCAACAAAATTAAATTAGAACTAGTGGCAACTTAATCATACCCGTCATCAACAAAGTACCATGCAGCTTGTACAAGGGCATAATTCTTTGTGACATTGAACTTAATTATGCCCTCAGCAAGGGGCTCATACGGAAGTTGAACATTCAGGTCAAAATCTAAAGTGGCAAGTAAAACCCTCTCTCCAAGTAAAATTAATTCTTTCTGCTGCTCATACACTTCCTGCACCATTTACAAATCACAGACAAAAATATAGTAAGGGTTATGGAAAGAGAGTGCAAGGGTTGCACAGGGGCGTACCCAACCATACTTGAGGTAGGAACTTACACCCCTCAAAAAGCAAATTATTTTTGTTTATTTCATATGCAAATTTTGATTTAACCACAACTTTGCTTCCTTGAGTCCTTGGCTCGTCTCAAACTGCGGCAGACATATGTAATACCTATGTAAACGATGCAATTGCATCCGCTATTTATTTTGACCTTCTCTCCTACTTGATCCCTAAAGCATGTAAAAATAATTTGTCCCTAAAGATTGTGAAGTCTGTCAAATTAGTTCCTAAAATTCTAAGAAACTTGTCTCATTAAACTCTATAAGGGACTGCTTATAAAAACTTCAGGAACTAGTTGGGCCGATTTTATAAACTAAAAGAATTAATTATTATGTTCACATATTTTAAGAACTAAATAGGTGACGGGGTGTGAGCTTAAAGATTAAATTGATGATTTACATCTGATAAATTTGTAGCTAAATAATCCAGTTTTTTAATATCAATGAATCAAATGAGTATTTGAATAAGAAATTTAGCAATATAATAAATTAAAAATCTTGATGATGAAAAAAATTTGCACCACCTGGCCCAAATTCCTACATACACCACTGTGGGTGGAATCAGGGCAACTATCCAATAGGATGGAGTGTAGAGAAAAATGTTAGCTACGGTAAAATTTCATACCACCAGTTCTATTTTACATAGAGACTAAGCACAATGAGCTAGAAAACACTGCATAGGATTTGCACTACTGAGACTACATCTACCAGTTTGAGCATATATGTAATGTGGGCTAGAACTGACACTTTGGAGGAAGCCAACTCTTGACGCAAATAGAAAAGAGAAAAACACACTTTCAGACAATAATTTGTGAAAGATAGAGTAAGAAAAAATCATCGGAAGCAGCATAAGATTTCAGATAAATCAAGAAATCAGAATGTACGCATATAGGAATGAACTGCTTAAAGCAACATCAATAATATAACACCTTCCGCTGTATCCTCTCTACAGCTGCAGGATCCTTCTTATGAATCATCTTGTAAGAAACAAAAATGACATCCTTTAGATGACGAGGAGTCTCTTTGGCTTTTCCAGCAAGGAACATGCATACTGTTGCAATGGTCTGCGAAAGATGTTCAGCAGTTGGATTATTAATTCCAATTAAGCAATCTTCGAGTTTATACTGGCTTTATATCTATCAATTCCCTAATATAAAGTTGGAACTTAACTACAATCTCTCGACATCAAATTCTCAAATAATGAAGCATTAAAGTGATGAAGATTATGACACTTGCTATACTGAAAACTTTATGTTGAAGTTAGAAGAATTAAAATGTAACATACAAAAAGAAAAAATCAGAAACATCAACCTTCAAAAGTTGCAAAAATAAACTCAACAATTTATCTAAGAAAGGCTCTACCACCATCTTAAAATTTGAGCTAGGCCTAACTCAATCTCAAAAGGTAGCTTACAGGGTGAGGATTTCCCAAGCTTCGTTAGAACTACTTTGACCATATCTTAAATCAATGTGGGACCCCCAAAACTTTGCTATAAACAGAATTACAGCACAGCCACAAAATTTCTGGGCTTTCGTATCACAAATCAATAAAAGAACATACTGAGTTTTCATTTGTCAGAAAAGAAATCCAAAACCAATGCTGCATTAAGCAGCTTAAAAATACCAATATTAACAGATATAATCCATCCACCAACTGTCTGCTAACCAGGCATGTCAAAAGCATTGAAAACTAAATTAAGAACATAACTCAACAGAAAACAAACCAGCCTCTAGATAATATTTTTATATTTCTATTTGTGTGTTGCAGATATGATATGCTAGTAATCCCAAAAGGAAAAAGCACATACACACCACACAAAATCAAAATGCAACTTACGAAAGACCTGGAGAGGTAAAATGCCTACATAATATCGATTTGAAAGCACAACATCCTACCCTTTGGTCATTCTTTGCATGAGATTGTCGAAGAAAGAATCGATGACAAAAAATTATGGCAGTTGCTATAGTTCTTAGAGGCCTGCAGGAAATGAAGTTACACTCGGTATGTAAACCTCTAACCGAATTTCAACAAGATAATAAGCCTTAATAATTATGTAACTCCGGCTAGTAATAGCTAATAGCAGCAAACTCACAATTTAAGTCTGGTGCCTAAATCCTTTAAGAATGTGCAATAAGACGTGCGCAGACTTGTCTCTTTCTTCAAGTCAATTCCATCTTTTCTTGACGGGGAATTTTCCTCGATTTCTTTTCTAGACATATACCAGGTACTAGCCATATGTAGCAGAAAGATTCTGGAGAATAAATATAAAAAACGAACATCATTAGACAGTAATATTAACATGTTAGGGCTAATTTCTTGTAGCTTGATACATAAATAGTAACTTAGTATTCACTCAATAATTCAATTTAGAGTACCCAACAACAATAACTGAATACAATTCACTCTTTAATTGTGTATGATGATGCATTGAAAACAAGTAAAAATTTAACAATAATTCAATTCAATGTAAACAATTAACAACAATTCAAAATACCGATAATTGTATGATGGCAAGGGAGAACAACAACTCACTTGTGGAGACAAGGAGACAAGACAGACGAACACACAGTAGCAGAGATTGTGTTGTTTGTTAGGGTTTAACAATAACAAGAATTGTTGTAAGTAACGTGTTTCTCCCTTTCACGTGGGTCGATTTTATTTTAGGAGATCAAAGATTTACTCCTAAAATTTGGCTTCTGATTTACTCCTAAAAATTTGGCTTTTGACTATTTAGTCCAAAAATATTTTTTGGTTTATGATTTATTTTATTTTTAAAGGTCTTGCTAAAAGTCTCAAGTGCGTTGTTTAATATAGGTGAGGGTATTTTAGTTGTTTAACAAACACTTTAATCTTATCTGTCAAATTTAGCTCAGCTTGTAGCGATAATGCATAAATATATACAAGGTCCGGTGCATGGTTCAAACCCCAACCACCACATAAAAAAACACTTTAATCTTATTTAAATCTATTTAATATATAATTGAGTAGTAATTGATAGTACACACCTTAATATATTTTTTATTTTGCATTTTATCTTGGAATGGCACAAAATTGATTATGGTTAGATAGGGTGTTTTTGATGCGGATTGATTTGATTGACTTTTAAAAAAACATGATGTTCGATTTGATTTGGTTGACTTTTAAAAACAAAATCAAACCAAACCAAACAATATGGTTTAGATTGGTCAGTTTTTTGCGAGAAAATACACAAGTGAACGTACCACCTGTGTTTATGTTTCATGTTCTATTAAGGAAACGCGACAAGTTACATACAATTTTCTATTTAATGATTTTAGTGATTTGATACTGGTAATATAGGTTTGACGGTGATGCAAGACCAGCTTTCTAATTCCATCTAATTTTTCCTTAACAGGTCTAGTTTCTGGTGTCATGGAGGATTTTTCATCTATGGTGATGGATTGTTGGTGGGTGGTGTTTGGTCCTACAATGACGGTTCTGTTCAGGGGTGAGTTCCAAACAGAGAAAAATACTTCTTACAGATATGTCAAAATCACCCATTCAGTATATACACGTTTGCTGGCCATAGTTTGCACTTATGGTTGCTGCAAGTTCAGGGGAGATGAGCTCTTATAGAGAGACGGTCAGAAATTCACTATAGTTGACATACGATGTGTATCATTTGAATTAAACTTGTTTGATTTGCTTAAATTAGGGTGGTAGCTACTCCTTTAATATTTCCAATGATATACACAATATATTTGTTTTTTAAAGAGATGTATAATGTATTTGTTTTTTTCATTATCAATCAATTTTAGCTTGTTCAAATCTATGAAATCAAATATCTAAATGTTTTACTGATTGATCTACTCAAGTCTTCACTATTCAGTAACATTTATGCAACATAATTTGCTAAAACTGCTCCTAAAACTGTTAGCTATAGATTAGCTACAAATTCGCTACTTAATCATTTAGTAACACGGACTTTACCTAACATTTATCAACTATTGCTAAATCTAAATAGTAACATTTTTTTTGTATTTACTAACATTTTTCAAGTGTTACTAAATCTCATATATGTTGTAGTGGCATCTCATTCTCTTCTCGCTTTGTAGATATATAAACAAACTTGTTATTAAAGGTCTAGAAAGTGGAAGCTTGTTTTTTCCAAGAGTTAGGTCGTGGGCTTCTTTATCCTTGCTTTTCTTGTCAATTTTCCACCATGAAATCAAAATCACTGAGTTTTTCCATGACTTCTTTCCCTCTTTCTCTGATCCTATTTTTGTATATCCTTCAGGGTACCCTATGAACTCTTTAGTTTTCCTTCTTGTCCATGTTCATTTGCTTCCACGAAAAACTAGTAAAAGCAACAAAAAAAAGTGGTAGTGAGAAAACTTATGATAAGAAATAGTATATAAAGTCAGTTCCATGATGGCTTTCAGGCAATTGGAAATTTGTTTTGCAGCTTGTCAAGCTTGAACTCTTGTTTTCTTACTGCGTCTGATAGACATGAGAATGAGCCTTCCAAGAGGCAAATATCCAATGCGGGTCAAGATATCATAAGCAACCTACCTGTCTTTATCATTGCCCACATTCTTTCTATTCTTCCTATTGAAGATGCAGTTCGCACAAGTGTTTTATCACGGCGGTGGAAATACATACACAGAGCTATGTTTTGAAGATAAAATGATCTATGAGATAAACAAAACTAGATTTATGAACTTTGTATCCAGGGTGCTGTTTCATCTGAATAGTGCAAGCATCAATGCATTTTCTCTTTCTCTTTCAAAGGAGTATGACCCCTACATTATCAATCAGTGGATATCCGTTGTTGTTTCGAATAGAAGAGTAAAAAAGATTCGTGTATATCCGCTTGAAGAATGCAACATTTCATGTTACCCCATTTTCAAATGCCAATCATTGGAGGAATTGGTATTGGTGATGGGTCATTCTATTATCCAATTTCCCTCCTTATGTCTTTCATCCCTCACTGTCTTGCATTTGACTACAATCAGAAATGGAATGACAATTACTTGTTACTCTCCTAATGAGTCTAAAGAGTTAACACTTAATTTCCCAGTTTATAGAGTATTTGACACATGCTTGCACTTGGTTCTTAAAAAAGTTCATTAAAAACATAAAAAAGTTAATAATATTTTAAGTTCGTAACAATGACATGTCATCGTAAACATAAAATGCCCACTTAGAACATGCAACGTTAAACTTTCATTTGTTGCCATTATACCTTTTGGAGAAGACTGATGCATCATTATTGACAAACAATCTTGCAAGCCAAGCACTTCTATGTTATTGGAGAGATGATAGAGTAGAGAGAATTGTATGTAATATGCGGTGCTGCCGTGTTGCTTGAGAGATAAACGAACTAGGAATTCTTTTGGTTTTGGCTATGAAATTAAGAAAAATAAGACTTTTGATTTTCTTATTTTATAGGAGAGGAGAGGAATTTGAAAAGAGACTTAGGAGAGAAGCCAAAAATGCAATAAACTTGCTGCTTAGTACTCCTATATATAAAATGTTTGTTTACTACATATTTCATAGCCAAGTTTTTTTTTGTTTAGCAAGGAAAATAGGTTTATGTTGGTTGGACATTTAGAGTGAATACTTGTAGATTTTTTGGTGAAGAGAGTAGATCAAATGGATGACAGACAGAGAAAGACCTAGAAAAACTCTAAGAGAAATTATAAAGAAAGAATAGGAGATCAATGAGTTGGACTAAAATATGGTTTATGATAGAACTTTATTCCATAATCTAATCCATGTAGTTGATCTCGGGATAAGGTTTTTGTTGTTGTACTTGTTGTTTGTTGAGGAAAAAGTCTCTAGGCAGAGACACACTAGAAAATGTGAAAGAGAACAAAAACTTGTGAAAGGGACGGGGAGTTACTTTGGTGTTGGGTGATAAATTACATGTATATTATGAGTAATCTTTTTTATAGACTTTTCATATTGTAAGAGTCTATAACTCAAAAGTAATAAAATAAAAAAGATTACTCATAATATAAAATATTTCATATTGAAAAAGTTCATTAAAAAATGGAAAGGATAAACAAGAGGTCAAGAGCTATGAAACTCGAATACGTAGTAGAGGTTCAATGTGATAGAGATGTGCAAAAATTTGAAATTAAGGATACAATATGATTTAAACATGTTAACAATTTTTTTATAATAAATTTTATATGCATGTAAAGTAAATGAAAGATATATTTATTGATCATTCTTCATTAATAATCCCTACGGTCTTAGTAATAAGCGAAAAATCGTATTTTAAACTCATTGAGTAACTAATATATTTGGTCTAATATATATCAAATATATCAGGTATTCGATGAACCTAAAAATTAAAATATTGTTTATAATTCAGACCGAACGAAGTATATAATAATAAAGATTGTCATTTGTAAAAAATATTGTTTGTAATCAAAACACATCGTAGATTTTTGTACTAAATCATACTCTGTTTTCATCCCTTGGTTAGGATATCAACATTAAAGTATTCAAAACAAATTTTTGTTTACTGCTGATCGATTAAATCTCTTCTCTTTAATCATCATAATCCATAAAAGATGTGACTTTTAAGTTGGTTAATCAAGAGACAACTTTACTTATTCAAAAAGTCTAGCGTCATCTTGAATTTAATCATGGACATCCACAACATTTGTGACGTTTTATACATTTTATCTTTTCTATGGTATGTGAAGTAAGGGTGGTTGTCGCAAAGTTTGGATCGATTTTGAGGCAAAAAACTATATTATCCAAAATTAAAATTATATGATGTTCGATTTAGATGATTCAAAAAAATATCGATCCAATTTAATGCAATTTAATTTGAATTGTGTTTTAATATCTAAATTACAAATGTAAGAAAAAAGTTGTATTAATATAAATATTATAGAGACATGATAAAATAATTTGTTTTATGAAAATATAACATATAATATATGAGAAATTAACATTACGAATGGCAATGATTGATTATCTTTAAATTATATATGAAATAGTAGAAAAAATGAGATTAAATAAAACTAATACGGTATTATCAAAAAAATAAAAACTAACGAATAATATATTAATGTAGAGTATATGAAAAATCAATAGGTATTAAAAATCTACGAATGTGGTTTTGTTTTGAAAAAAAAAACCCAAAATTTGATATGATATATGTGATTTTTGGAAAATGAGACCAAAATACATCAAAAAATATTCAATTTTGTGTGATTCTTGATTTTTATTGGTCAAATTTATCCTTGGTCTCCAAACCCACAAGTGGAGAAACCTCAATAAGTTCACAGATTTATGTTTTCCTCTTATCCACGCATACATTAAAACATATGTTGGTCTAATTGTCGATCTTCCTTTCTGTGGGTCGGTCAAGAAGTTAATAAACATTCCCTACCACTTAAGGTTATCAAAGAGGACATCCTAATAGAGGCATGCATGTACTTGAAGATGTGAAGCTCCTTAGAACAACGTGCTCCCCAAATATATTGAAGCACATAAATAGGAAGTAATGGAATCAGAAGGCGATACTTAAGGGTGGTAGAGCAATCTACGAGTGACATATGATGACCAAGCTCATGAATAAGGATACCTAGAAGAAAATAATGAGTATGTGTTGCTTGCAAACATAAAATAAAAAAAATGCTTTCTATCTTCAGGTCATGCCAAATTTTACTTCCATATGCCGAACACTTTTACTAAAAATAGCACTCATCAAAATATGTTGTGCTTTAAGAGGGACGGTGTCCTTCTAAGTAAAATTTCTAAAGACATAGTCTGATATTGTACCACAGAGACCATTCAAAACACTCTCAAAATCAGAATTCATACCATGTATCCAATTATCTCTCAATATATGATCAGGTGACATCCAAAATTAGCCCTTGCAAGCCCCAAAAACGTTTGAGGAAGCCTCTACCGTATCACAAGTTTAAATATGTTTCCGACATTCATTTGTATGAGCACATGTTCCCTAATTTATTAAAATAAATATGGAAACGGATATATATATTTTTTAAAGGAAAAATGGATATATATTTAGTGTTCTTGATCATCATAGATAATTTATCTAAGCGTACTACAAAGATATCCTCCTTTCTAAATAAATGATTCCAAGTATAAAAAGTTAGTCTGAGAATAAATGATTCAATCATGTTTCGATTGTGTGTGTGGTCTAAAAAGAATAATAATATTTAAACAATATTCAAAGTTTTTTTTTTGACAAAATCCAATATTCAAAGTTAAAAATCTAAATATGATAAGTATCCAAAATATTCACATAATATTCGTATCTATATGCATATATCCATATATCTTATACATATCTGACACCAATAATACATCTCCATTAGTATTTGCGCTTAGAACCAGAGTTAGGGATTCACATAATATTCGTATCCATATGCATATACGGTAATGATAAACATCCCGACAAATAGTATAGCGACAGAATCACGACCGTTTATACAAA
>Ga0228711_1003529_pt1 | contig 24324 bp, 9 predicted proteins | sample MedpolnodulmetaG_2_FD_177996 | JGI IMG/M metagenome (GOLD analysis project Ga0228711, IMG submission 177996) | Root nodule microbial communities from Medicago polymorpha collected in Santa Monica, California, United States - brown nodules | ecosystem: Host-associated > Plants > Roots > Nodule... | reverse complement strand
GTAACATAAAGCAATTATAAAAAGTAAATAAAACTAACCTGAAGCAGTTTAACACTTTGAATTGAAAAGAAATAAGTGCTGCTACAGCACCAGCAAGCAATTCCAATTCTCCAATTAAGAATGAAATAAACAAACGGTGCAGCCAAAAGCTTGAATACAACCCCAGGTACTATTGTATTTAATTCAGAATTGTAATTAACAAAGGTTCTTAAAATGAAAACTAGAATGCAGATTACAAAGAAAAATTCTCTCAGTATAACTAATGCTTCCTAAAACTTTTCCAACCCTTTTCCTCTCTTCCTTGGACCTATTTATAGGCCAAGAATGCTCTTAAACGTGTTCTGGTCGTGCACTGCAGATGGAGATAGTGGGAGGGAAACTGGGCAAAACTGCTTCAGATCGTGGGGGAGACTGATTCTCCCGAACCCGTGACGGGCGTCACAGGGTGTGACGGTCTGCACGTCACGGGTGCTGACGGCCTGGCATGCTGGTGACGGCCAGGTCGAGTTGAAGGGTGACGGTCAACGCGTCACAGGGTGTGACGGCCGTCACAGGGTGTGACGGCCGTCACCCTGAAGCTGGAATTTCAAGACTTGTTCATTTCTTCGTTTTTCTCGCCGAATTTCGCCGTTTTTGCGCATGGAGGCCTCTATTGCTGTGTACCTGAAACATAACCAAACAACCAGCATGACATAGGCAAAAACAAGAGAATCTAAGCCTAAATTACACACAAAACGAGCTGAAATAGTGTTGTGTTTTGCATGTTATCATTTACGTTCATAGAACAATCCAAAAAAAAAAATACAATTTGGTTAATACATGCTTTCAAATTGTTGTAAACGGAATTCTGTTCAATATCAACTCAAGAAATCAAAGTAGTAAACTACATTCTCAAACTTATCCTCATTTCATTTACACCAGAAATTCTTCATAACGAAACATAACATTTTCTTAAACAACAGTTTTAGTAAAAGAAAAAACAGCAATATAACGAAAATCAAATTTTGAAAATTAAATTGAAGAACATAATTGATGAACTTTTAAATAAATGTTAATTTTCTTAAACATTCTTGATCTTAAACTAAAAATAAAACATTAAAGCAATATCTCTATATGAAACCAAAAAAGTAGTAGAAAATAATGTAATTATAAGAGACCTCTTTCAACTTAATAAGAGGTTATGTATTTAAATACAACTTTAAAATGCATTTGTGTTAAATATTATATGACCCTAAATGCTGGACTAATACCCTCCCTCAAATATTTCTTACTCTATATAAGACCCAACACTATCTCCTTACTTCTCATAAAATCTCAAATCAAACACTCTTCTACAAAAAGTAAACTATAATTAGTTCTATCAATTCATCAAAGACGTAGCCTCAATGAAAACATTCATCACATCTTTATTTTTTTTGTTACCTTGCAAAACATGAGCCTAGAAAGCAAACAACCACACAACCCAATTTGTCAAGCATTCCCACTTTATCACCAACACAATACCACTAACACTCAAAAAACTCAACTTTCAAACACTACCATCAACACTCAAAAACACATCTATAAAGAACATAAAATACTTGTGGTTTGATCTGTACCAAATATGATATGACTTGTTAAATCAATGATTTAAAAGACACTTATGGATGGTGCAAACCCGTTTTACTTGTGCGAGTTAGAGAAAACCATTATTATTACCTCAAAATTTTCTTTAAACATATACATATTGTTAAATTAACTATTTAACTAGTTCATGTTTACTATTGTTTCATTCGGTTACTATTGTTTAGTTGTAAACTTTTGAAGTTCTTCTTAGTACGTTTTGTGTTACTAAGGAGTCTTTGTTGTTGTTATTATAATTCATTTTTGCTTGTTAAAAAAAACGAGTTCATGTTTAAGATCATTCCATATCAAATTAATGTAATTACCTAATTGTATTCTTGATTGCTCAAAATATTATGCAAAGTATGTTGCCATATTTCACCAAAAATTGGGTATGTGTTTTTTTACGCTGATAAACTTGAATGCATGTTTATTTTGAAGCTCTAATTCTTTTGTTTTGTATTCTTAAAGTGAAACTGTATAATACCATACATTGATAATTTGTTAACACTTATTCAAACATTCGTTGAAACAACCAACATGTTTACGTTCATAAAACAATCCAAAAAAATACAATTTGGTTAATACATGCTTTCAATTGTTGTAAACGGAATTCTCTTCAATACCAACACAAGAAATCAAAGTAGTACACTACATTCTCAAACTTATCCTCGTTCATTTCATTTACACCACAAATTCTTCATAATGAAACATAACATTTCTTGGTCTAAGAAATAACAAATTTAACCGATGAGACAATTGTGGTGAAGACCTTCTGTTCATCCTTGGATCACGGAAAACTAGCAGTAGGAAAATTGGTTGAAGCACCTATATAATTTTAGTACTGCAAGATAACAAAGAAAAATACAATGAGAAAATTGATACTGGAAAATCTAATTTATTAAGGAGATATTTTCATTGTGCATAAAAGATAGCAAAATATGATTACTTGCTATTTGATGTAAATATTTTTTATCATCAGCTCTATATGCATGTATTTGTATAGATGTTAACACACATTGTCTTAAGATGATGTTGTTGATAAAAAAAATATTATTTTTACTTTTCATTTACCTTACACGTAATAAACAATTGACTCGGACAGACAAATTGTCTAACCTCAACCCATCTGCCCCTGCATCAACAAATACAAAGGTCAAAACAATATAAACATTGTTGTCTAATAAAGACCATTGAAAAAGAAAAAAGAAACAAATCGAACATTCCAAAAGTAGAAAATTATTGATGACTTTTCAGAAGTACACATTAAATTCGTAATCCAATTGCACAAAAATTCTATAGCAATGTATGATGATAAACATTGTCTTGACTTAGATGAATACACTCAAAAAAAAAAAAATTTCCTCTTGATTTTATTTCTAATGCTTAAAGGGCATAAGTTTGTTGTGTTTCTTTTTTCATATGATTTTAATTTCTCTATGTTCCCTCTTGCTCAAAAAAAAGTGAAGATATTATTAGATTATTTAACAAAAATATGAGTCAATACTTACCAAAATCTAAGCGATCCCTTGAATAACTAAACCTTTACAAATGGTTCGCCATTGTTAGAGTTTTCAACCTGCTTTTCTCCAGATTTTTTTACCTCTCCTTGTTGTTCTAGCCTGCATTCACAACAAACACATCAATTAGACTATACTCACATTGAAACAAAACAAAAAAATAAATTATAATTAATAGCATTAGTTTTCCCTATGATTCTCCCCATCTCAACAATGGGTTTCACGTGCATCTTCTAACGAACGGACTCTCTAAAAAATATACATGTGTGTATGTCAACATCCTACATGTATCGAAATATATCTAGAGCATCATAATCCCAAATTGCATAGAGTAAGAAACACCATGCCAAAATTTATATAACAAAGTAAATGAAAATGTTAACATATACATATATAAATTTGACAATAATTTATCGATTTCCACATGTCTATATAATGATCAAGATTTTATAATGCCTCATGGTGTGAGTTATCAAATAAGAACCCTATTATAAATTTATGCAAGATTTAAAGAAATGGATACAATGTTTATGATATAAGAACATTAATAAATAAATATATAAAGAAACAAACAATATTATAACATGCAACACAAAAAAAGAACAAGATTACAACATGGTTTTTCATACATATAAAAATCTAGAAAGGAGGATGAGGAGGAGGAGGAGAAAATTATTAAGGAAACATACTTTTTTTGAGCGACTTCAGCAGCTCTAGCGCGTGCTTCTTCAGAGGCTAATCTTTCTTCCTCCTTTGTCATACGCTTGTTGCCTCCGTCGAAGCAACCAAAGCACAACCCCATGTTTTGTTTCTCCCTCTCTCCTTCTTTCGTTATTGATCTCTCTATCTCTCTCTTTCCTCTCTTGTTTGGCCTTAACACCTATACAACCTGTTTTTTTCTTTCTTTTTGAACAAGAAAACCGTATCCTTCCCTTTTTCTTTGGAGTTTTTCTTCCCTTCTATTTTGGACGACGACGATGATGAGTAAGTAACATGCTATATTAATATTGATGTTAACATTTTGTTAACAAGAAAAGCTTATGTGTTTTGAATGTTTTAATTTATCAAAATTTGCTGTTCCATTCCGCGTTAAATTTGTGCCATCCATTCAGTTTATTAGTTACGACTTACGATAATGCTCTGTACTATGTGTGTTTTACAAAAATATACTATTAAATAGATATAAATTTAATTTAAGACTATTTTGTCTTAATAAGAAAGTTAGTTACAAGTATAAATACAATTTTATTATAAGACTCTAAATCTATATTGAATTAATTTTTTACTCTATTTCGTTGACATTTTTATTTCCCATGTCATTCATTATTATTTTAAAATGTTTTTTCCAAGAATTTTATATTCTTTTCATTTTAAAAAGTTTTTAATAGGGATGTACATAGGTTGGGTCAATCTAGAAAACTCGATCAAACCCATCCAAAAAAGTGGGTTTTGGGTAATTGGATGAATGTGGTTTTAAAAATGAAAAACCCATAAAAAATAACAGGTTTCAAGGAACTAGGCTCAAACCCAATAAACTAACTTCCCAATAATGCACACATTTTTATTTTTATTTTCACTGGGAAGAAGGAGAATGCAACCACCACTTCCATGCCTAACAACCACCTCCAAAACCAAAAACTCTCAGATCAACTTGCATAAGATAAGCAACCGATACAACACCGACAACAACACCTGAGGACCATCTATTGGTCACCCAAAGACACCCCAACCAAAGCCTCGATCAACCCCAACATATAATAGGTTTTGTTTCTTACTTATAATAGGAACAAGAACACCTAAAAATCTTACCAAGAAATCATTTTCAAAAGTAGAACTTAACCCTCTCTTCTGGTTACTCCTCTGAGGTTATCCTCCCAGAAAAGATAAAATCATTACGGAGTTTTTAAATAGATCACACAACAACATATTAGGCTAAAGTCAAACCGAACCTAACTCGCCGACTAATCCACTTATATGACCAATGTGAAATGGTCTTGGAAGATGATGAAACCCACTTAGATTATATAGATATATTAAACATAGAATAAAAGTATAAAATCAAGCTAAGTAATTAATAAAACCATAAAATATATAAGTGGCTTTCGGTTATAATTAAGATCAAGAAAAAGCTCCAAATATTTTCTCATATATGGAACAAGAGATCAAATATTAATTAACCATTCAATGTACAACCGTAACTGTAAGCAGCACTATTTCTACCATAATTTACACTCAGAAAACATCCTCATGAGAATGATTGAATTTTCAATCTATCTCAGGAACTTCACCAAGAAAACATTGACATATAATTTACACAACTCCTATTCCCAAACCCAGAAATAGAAATAGAAGAAGAAAAGAAAATCCATTGAAATAAAACAAAGACTAATATACTACTATCAAATAATCTTCACCAGCTTTTTTGTTGGCTATGTTTTCCAGATCTCTTATCATTAGAAGCTTTAGAATCACCTCTAGGAGAAAGTAACCCTTCAGTAACATAATCCTTTTTCTTCATCAATTTTTCTTCTTTCGAACTATCTTTCAAAATAGGAACTATATACCACACAATACATGTACAAAGCGTTGCAAATGATCTTCCAAACACAGTCAACAACAACAAAATCAATATCACAACAACAGGCACATAGAAAGAAGGCCACTTCAACATATTCAAAGAGAATCCAAAGCTTTCAATCTTATTTGATGCATTTTTAACATCATCATCATGATGAGATATTTCCAACTTGGGTTGTTTTGTTTCTTCAACATGTTTCTGATCCATTGGTTCAGAAAAAGATGTTACATGTCTTACCTTAACTTGTTCTTCACACTTGTGTTTCTTCTGATGATTGTTATTTTTCACTTTGACAACAATTGGAACAAAATCATCACTTGAATATGTAAAACGAACAAAAGATATGTCATGTGGGTTCATTTGTGAGTAAACTTTCTTCCTTCTTTGATCAAGTTCAGATAGAAGGTTAGAAAATTTATCTAAGCCTCTTGAAGCATAAGGGTTATTGTCCCTATTGTTGTCTTTTCTTTTGGATTTTGATTTTGGACTTGAACATGGTATATCATCTTCTAATTGGTGTTGGAAATTGCCACAAACTAAATGGTTAAGCATATGGAAAAATGGGTGTTTGTTGATTTGAGATTTTTTTTTTAGCTTTTGGTAGATTAGATTTGAAAGGAGAGAGTTGAGAAATGTATTTATTGATTAAGTTTGTGTGAGAGACAAGACTTGACTGGATCCATTTTCAAAGAACACGCCTAGCTAAGGTCAAAATAATGGTTTTTCCAACGTGGATATGTTTTTAAATTGATTTATTAATTCTTTTCAGACCTTGACAAAACTAAAATGTATAGATGGCGTAGAAAAATGATTGTGGATTAATAAATTAGATTAGATGACATGTTACTTGTGGAAGAGGATGTTGAATATTTTGAAAAGGTAAGGTCCGGTCCAGTCTATAATTAAATATGGCTCGCTATTATTTTATCGTATATGCTGAATTAGTCGTGTCTTCTAGTTCTAGAAGGAAATGGAAATTCAGTTGATAATTTGATGTACTTGTTGAAACCTGAAGCTGGAAAATTTACTCAGTGGCAGCAAAGGTAGTTGACATTCTTTTTTTGTTTTAGGTGGAGGTAGTTGACATGAAAAACAGTTTGGTTGCAAAATAACGAAAACACACAAAATAGTCAAATTCCTTAAGCAATCCTATGTTACATCCTCTTATTTATTTCAAATAGAGCAAAGATATTGGTACATTCATTTATTGACAACTTTAGTGACATCCTTGTTTTTCTTTCTTTTTATTGGTTAAAAATAATGGAGAGAAAAAAAACAAGAGAGAAGATAACAAGATCATATGAGTATGAGAGAGAAAATTGTTCAAAAGTTGTCAGGAAAAACATAAAAGATAAAAATAATAATTGGGGCATTTAGAGAATCAAACTCCGGACTTCTCGCATCCAAAGCGAGAATCATACCACTAGACCAAATGCCCTGTTTATGTTTATTGAGTTCCGTAATTTTATATAATACAAGCTTAATAAACTTAAAAACTGGACGATTGAACGATGACAAATTTTATTAAACACGAGCTGTAATAATTGGAGTGCTACTTCCCTAAAAAAAAAAATATATATATATATATATATATATATATATATATATATATATATAATCGAGTGCTACTGCGATCCGTGAATTAGAGTGTTGCTTTTCTGACATTCAAAATGTCATAGGAACACAAGTAAAAAATCAAAAAATCCGGCAGCAGTTGACTGTCGCTGGGTTTCTAGTTATAACCCAACGGTAGTTAACTACCGTTGTGCGTATTTTAGTAATTTAATTGTGTTGTTAAGAACTTCTTAATGTCACAAAAGCAATTGTCCGTGAATTATTGTCTATAATTCAAGGTATGTGGTCTTCCTTATTTCGAACTAAATAAAAATGAGATTAATACTACACTTTCATGAAACATTATTTTTTTAGAAACCTTCATGAAACATATTCCTCAAATTGTTAGATTAGACAACTTTATTTGGATTTAAACCCGGGATGTTGCAGTGTGTAAGTATAATAAAATTGATTGTAATTAAATAAAAAATATTTAGTGTGTTTGCTTAGAAGCTTATTCGGAATAGATTGCATATACAAAGAATAATTTACATCGGTGTGATATTATTATTACTGATGCTCAGTTTTGTGTGGTCGGATGTGGTTCCTTGGAATCAACATAACACTTGTTTTTGGATTGTCAGTTTTTTTTTGTTCTCTTTGGCAGCTCATCTACAGATGGCTCGATTTAGCTTTGACTGCTCCACAGCGTATTATGGATCATTTTGTTCAGTTTGATAATTTGATAGGAACATCTAAATAGCGTCGTTCTATTATGCATCTGATTTGGTTGTTTTGCACTTGGGTTATCTGAAATGAACGAAATAATAGGATTTTAATTTTAAGAACACGGAAAGCATTGTTCTTCATTTGATAGACAAAATTAAACTCCTATCTTTTTGGTGGCTTAAGACAAAATATGTGTCTTTGGTCTGCGGCTATCATAACTGGTGGCTTGGCCCTCTTGTCTATATAGGCATTGCTTAATTTGTGTACTCTTATTTTTTGTCGTTTTGGCCAGTGTTGTGTAACTTTGTGTTTTGTCTTGGCACCTATCTCCTTTTGGTTTGTAAAAAAAAATAAAAAATAAGTGTGGGTTGTTTAAAGGTTGCAATTTTTTTAATCAATATTATAAAGTTGGTTAATTTATTTTACTAATAAACCCAAATCTATATAATAGTTTAAGTATGATGTGTCATTTTATAAGTTACTTTTAAAAAAATTCTCCAAATTTATAAATAAATAAAATTAAAAGTTTATAATATAAGAGAATTTTAATAAAACTCATGCAATGTACGGGTTATACACCTAGTATGCTAAAAAAGATGAACAATATCTTATCTTATTAAAACAAAAGGAACAATTTGCAATTTTTTTTAGAGAAGGAACGATTTGAACTTTAAAAGTAGATTCATATAAAAGGAACAATTTGCACTTTAAAAGTAGGTATATGCTAAAAATTGATTATAGAAAAGTGAAAAATGATTCCGTCTTTCTACTAGTAGATAATAATATGATAATATACATATTTCACATATTTATCTCTAACTAAAATGTGATATAGTATGTATAATCAAATTCACTAAAACTTTATTTGCGAGTTTGGATAGGAAGGGATGGGAGGGTTTGGAAAAAAAGGAAGGAATAAGTAGAAAAAATAGAGGACATTGCGAGGAGGGATTTTGGGGGCTAATTTTTCTTCAAAATATAAAACACTCCTCATTTGGATCACTAAAAAATTGTAGCGGGTCTTTAAAAAAAAATGTAGTGGAGGAGGGTTTTGGTGGGTTTATGTGAATTCTTCAAATTTAATATATGTTGTTATAATATTCTTAAAATTAAAAAAATATTAATCACAAGCATTAATTTATCACTCGTAAAAAAATACTCTTTCAAATCTCAATTTTCCTTTAAATATCAAACCAAACCTGCATAAAGACACCTATTTTTACGTAAACTCGATCAGATTGCAACTAGGAAGCACAGCATTACTCCTTAAATATTATGTTACAACTTAGAATTCCTAGACTGCTCCAAATCCATGTCTATCACTTTCAATGGCACCTCCAAAGAATTGCTAACAATCCAAACCGCATGCCTTAGATTCTCCCCAACTAGAAAATACACCAACAGACTTTATGAAAACCAATGTGCTATTAAACCTCCTTAGCCCTACTTCCTTACTATACTGAACCAGACTATCCAAATGCTTGTAAGAATGAAACCTTCAAGTTCATTCTTCTCAAACATTGATCTGTCAAGACACAAACTCCATTCTAGTATGAAAAGGAAAAGTAAAAGTTGAGAGGAGCCAGAATGAATTTTAACTACATAAAAGCCAATATTTAATTGAAATTCTAGATGAATTAGACTGTCATAATTGTGGACTTTGACGTGCACGGGAAATTTCTGCATGAATCATAGACAAAACATTAGAAACATACTCAATGGATTTAAATATACATAGACAATAAATTATAAATCCAGCGTAATTCATACCATTTTTACACGCATAATCTCTACGTTAGGATGAAAGTAGAGAGTGTTCTCATCAAATTGAGTGTTTCTGGATTAAACTTCTTCAAATAAAATAGACCATGCTTTGTTTGGGTTTCCCTTAGAATGGGACATGTTAAGATAAACTTGATAATATTTGATGTATGCATGACTGAACCTCATATTATCTATACAGAGAACTTTGAGTAAAGGAAGATTTACTTGCCAATTGTCATCTTTCACAAACAGGTTTTTCAACTTGAGAACAGTGAGTGTCTTGCAACTTAAAATGTTATCGGTTAATCCTTTAACATTCTCCAACATGTCAATGTCTAGCTTTTCAATTCCTCTTTGTATTGCTGCATTAATAAATTGGTTGATGTCGTTGATGTCGTATTCTTTGCCAAATTTGAGGTGGAATGATTGTATTGGTAGTGTGATGTCTCGCGATAGCATGATTAAGTATACGGCATGGCGAAAGGTGATGTAGTCTTTGAATGTTTGAGCATCAAAGTTGAGATCGAGAACTGAGAGCCTGAGCCACCGTCAATTCCACTGCTTCGAGAGGATGCTTGTGGCGACAGAGTCTTTTGTTGGGAGAAAAGAAAGAATGTGAGATATAATCGAATCTGGAAGGGAGCTAACCCTATCTTCTGTTGGAATTGATCGATGAGGTTGAGAGGAAGACATGATGGCAGTTGAAAATTAACCCTATCACCCATGAACCAGGGTTTCGATGCAATTATATATTGAGTTTTTCTATGTGTAGTTCTGTTTACACCTAAATTTACTTAAAAGTTTACAATAATACCAAAATTGTTCTTTTATAAAAAAAAATTAAAACTTTAATTTCATTCATTGTTACTCTAAAATTTCACCATCTTTCACCCACAAACAATCATGGATGTTCAATCAATCTCTGTAAAAGATTGAAGAGTGAATCAAAATATCTTTCATCATACCTGATTGCATATAAGTATGTGATTTGATGGAAGATTCAAACTTGATATGTTATACATTGTACACGACGGTTATTTGATGGTGGTGTTAATTAAACATTAATTTACATTGTTGAGGTTAACTTAAACTCAGTTTAAGTAAGTTCATGTAAACTTAGTTTAGTATGTTCATGTAAACTTAGTTTACATAACCTACTTAAACTAAGTTTACATGCACATACTTAAAATAAGATTATGTAGAATCATTAAACAAGGTTGAAGAGGTTCAAGTTAAATTTAACCTTTAATATGTACACTTAAACTCAATTCACATGATCTACTTAAACTAATTACATGACTTACTTAAAATGAGTTTAAGTATTTTCATCTTCTTACTTTTATGTTCCGGTATAAACACAAGTGAAAGAAGAGATGAGTGGCGGCACAAACGAGACAAAATGAGTATGTCAAGTGTCAACCCAATACAATATGAAGTTTAAGCATGCATCATATATGAAGTTTTAAAGGAGACTGAAAAGCTTAATAAATTACCCTCGTTAATTCATAGATAATTATTAATAAAAAGTTAGGGGACTAAACATTTATTTATTTATTCCAATTCAAACCTCGATCCGACCTTTAAACCTTAAATTGGTTGATACATCAGTTCAATGTCCAATCTAATTACATTGATTTTTTTTTAAAGTATCGTTAACGGTCGTTAGAATTTCTAATATTTTTAAGTATTGATCTATAATAGACCACTTATAAAAAAATCATTCACTCTAAAACTCATTTGATTTTAAATCAAAGTCGTGACAAAAATATCAAATATGAGTTCATTGTCATGTTATTTACATCAAATGGGAGGATTTAGGGGGAGGGACTACAAAATTGCAAATAGTAAAAAGTAGGGTAATCAGAATACTAAAAAATAAATCAAAATTGTAAAATCATAATACATAATATATAAATATGAAACTAAACCAAATATATTGGCGCAGCAATTCATCCAAGATATATTGGTTTATGCGCATAATAAGATTTAACTGATAAACATTTCAAGTGATACTCCATAACAATAACTTAGAGAATAACAACACCAAATAAAAATCTTCCCAAAAAAAAAACACTACATAAAATTCAGCATAATAGCATTATTCATTTGATGATCAAATCATACACACAAGAAACAACACTCCTCCATGGCGCAGCAGCAACAAAGCGCGGCACAGCTGCAACACAAAAATAGCAAAGTTTGAGAAACTTGATTTTGTGATAAAATGGAAGAATTAAAAAACAATAATCTGTCAAAAAAACAATAAAAAAAATCTTAATTTTATTTTGATCTCAACTATATTATTCGAGATCTATTTTGAATTTTAAAATAAACCAAAATAATACAGCCAAAATTTAAGGTTAATGTGCCTGTTATCATAAACAAAAAAGAATTAGACAGTCAATCGATTACAAATAATTTAATATATGACTTTCAAGATATTATAATTTATTTTGTCAAAAAAATTATTATTATTTATGATTAAAATAAAAAAAAATTACATTCTAATAATTATAATTGATGATTACTAGTCAAAATAATAATAATTATAATTGATTATTATAGAGGAATACAATTGATTTATCTCCTAACAAAATTATACTTATTTTTTTTTAGACACGATGGGTTTATTATAATTTATATACTCCAATTTAATTGATTGCATAATAGTAGTGCATGTTGAGACGAGTACATACCATCCCAATAAACCTGCTTCTGCTGCCCCTGAATTTGCAGCCTGAGGTGGAGCTTGAGTGACGAAAACTTGAGGTTGGGGTGCTGGAGGATAACCTGGTTGAGGATACCCTTGATAACCTGGTTGAGGATATCCTACATAATTCAAGAAGTACGAAAGTTAATTAGAAAAAAATTCAGATGATATATCCTAGATATTATATATATTAACCACACACAACCAACGAAATGATCCATCACTAAATCATAATATTTACTAAATCATAATTATGTAAGAAATATATATAATAAAATCATGGTAAATAGATGGATTTGTTTGAGCACCTTGTGCAGGAGGTGGACCAGAAACGTTAACGTTAACCGCAGGAGGATTTTGATTGTAGTAAGCCATCTCACTTCACCCTTTTCTCAGTTCTCCAAACAATTTTTAAAGTGAAAAGAATAAGTGTAGTGTCTCTTACTATGGTACCTATATATATAGTGGGTGATGGGTGGGAGGTGAATGAATCTACTATCTATCTATTCAACAATCTTAATTGCTGGTGTAAATACAGTCAAATAATTAAAATCAAATTTTCTTAAAGATAAATTAGTCATTTTAAACCAATAATGGATTAATCCAAAAGGTAAGAGATTATGACTCTTAAAAAGATGATGAGTTTGTGAATATTACATGTTAAAACAACTAATATAGTTTTTTTTTTGCACCAAAGTAGTAACTTTTTTATTGGAAAACTCTAATTATTTATTAAAAAATTATATATTAATACAAATGCACAAATTCCAAGAAAAATTTACCATTTTAAATTTTTTAACATGTGTAAATTTATACATGATAGAAAAACTCAAATATGATTAGGTGTTTGATATCTAACTTTTGCGTATGAAAAAATCCAATTAAAAGGGATGAACTAACTTTATGTGTGTCACTGTTCCACGTAGGTCTTTCCTTCATTTGATTTGGCTTTTGGGTATTTGGGTCCTCTGAAATGAAAGAAACAAAAGACTCTTTACCAACACTTGGTTCCCTTGTTTGTTTGGGGATTGACTGGTGTATTTTATTTTTTCTTGTGGTGGAGTTTTCAGAACTTTTGATGTAACTTTGTTTTGTTTCCTTATGCACTCCTTGAGCTAGGGACCTAAACTTTTTGTTAATATATCTCATTTTGGTTTGTTCCAAAAAAAAACTTTATGTGTGTCACATATTCTCGATAAAGATTAATTACTGCAAAACAATGATTCAGTACGATATCTTGGTATTAAAAAATTTGTCATTTTAATATATTTTTATTCCTTAATTTTTCTTTTTCTATTTTTTCTCTATTTTACTTTTTTCAATTTTTTATTATTTTTACTCTTCCGTTTTTCTTCTCTTTCCTACTTTTTCATTATTATTTTATTTTTTAGTTTGACTCTTCTTCGTATCTTTCTTTTTATTCTCGCATCTCATTTTCTCTTTATATACTAATATATTTTCCATTTATCTACTCTTTTCTAATTTTTCTTTTATTTATTATTTTATCTTTTCACTTCTCTCTCTCTCTTTTCAATTTACTATTATTTTATATTTTCTTTCAACTTTTCTTCTTATTTTTAATTATTTTATATTTTCTTTTAACTTTTCTTCTTTATCTCCCTTCTAATCTAACATTTATCTTTCTGGCTATATTAATATTTTTTTTCCTCCATGTCTATGCTCTTTTTTACTTTTTTATTATTATTTAATATATCTCCCTTCATTTTTTATTGCGTTCTTTTCTCTTTAAACTTTTATTCTTATATCCTTTTTAATCTAACATCTTACTTCCTCCAATTCTTATTATAATAAATAATTCATTTTTTATGTTTATTGAATAATTAGTGTACTTAATTTATATTATAGACTAGATACATTAATTATTTATTTAATAAATCAAAAAATTGAATTATTTCTTATATACGGAGCGAGTACTTTCTCTTTCTATATTACTATGTTTTTCAATCTCATATTTTCTTTCAGTTTCCTAAAAGAATGTTCAACATTTTATCAATGTCAATTATATTAACATGTATTTTCGTTGTGCATGATGACCGTGGACTCTAGGAGATAATGAATTTAATTTATATTGTTGTTAACTACTAAATATTAAAAATAAAATACGAGACAAATGTTTGTAATTGATAAATATATATAGGACATCAAAATTTGTTCACTCATAAATTTTTTAAATTTTATTACATCAACTTTATATATTGATATAAATCAGCAAACCCGCACGGGTCTCTCCGAATCAGTAGAACCTTTTTTCTTTGAGAATAAAACACAAAAAAGTAAAAATATTTAAATTCTGATACAAAATTATAGTAGTTTATGGAAGCTACTATTTTATCACGTAATAAAAAGGAAACGCGTTTTTCATTAACTATTACCTTGAAATGGTTAATGAGCTTTCAAAAGTTCATCATAGCCATTCAAATTTTGGACATTGGATAAATCCAAATTGTTACCAAAAATAAAAACCATGAGCTAAAACTGGATAATCACTCAAGTATTTTATTACTTTAGAAAATCTTCTATTTTTTTTAAAAAAAACTTTAGAAAATCTTGAACACGCTTTTGAACATGATTTAATGAATTCACATGTACCATTAACCATTTTATTACTGCACTAATAGCATACGCAAATGCCTTAAAAGAATAGCACACGCAAATGGCTTATAATTCCACGTTCATGGACCAAATGTGACAGTAGTATGCGTGTTTATGGTTTTGTTTAATCGGACAGATTTAGCAGTTTTTCACTTTTTGTTTTGAAAAATTGCTATTAATGGTATTATTGGTATATCAGATCAATTTCAGTGCATTGGTCTAAAACTGTTTTAAACATAAGTCAAATTATACCGTGTAGATATTTGTAGAGATATTTTGAAACTAATATAAAAAGTGGCATTAATATGTGATTTAATTGGATGCATATGTAAAAATAATTTGGAAGTGGAGAGAACCAAAACGTAATATAAAATTTCTTTGGCGTGTCTCTTCTAGACCCCTTTTGACGAATGAAGAAACAGTCAGATGTGACTTACTCAAAATCTAGAGTTTCTCCAATGTGCCTTAATACACCAGAGAATGTGTTACATGTCATTTGTGACTATCCATTGACTATTCCTATTTAGAAAAACATTTTACTCAAACTAGTTAGTGCCTTCCGATCTGGAGTGGACCAGATCGAAGAATAACCCATGAAAGTGATCATTTGATATGATTTTTGATGTCGTCAAAGTATTTCTCCGACGATGTGGAATTAGTTCTCCGATGAGGGGGAATGAGTCTGCAAAAAAGGTTACCACTACAACGCTCAAGTCGGTGAGGGAAATGAGGTTGTAAGAAGTGTGAAAAAATGATCGTACCTTTTGTGTGGCGTGAAGCCACACTTATATAATGGTGTACGGTTATAACTAACTCTGTGAAATCCGGCAAGATACTAAAAGGTTGTTAGAGATCTTATGGACGAACCATATTAGGCGTGGCACACTCTTGTGAGATGAAGTGCATAAGAAGTTCCATGTTCTACCTAGAACGACGAAGATTGTGGGTTATTGAGTCATCGTGTCTTAGATTAGTGATACGAGTTAGGACCCAGTCTGAAACAATTTTTCTGCAAGTCATTATTGTCTTTATGACATAAGGAGCTTTTATGAGAGGATAATAATGAAGTTGGTCCAGATCGCGATTATGAAGTTGTCTGATGATGTAAACACGTACGTCCTCAAAAGTTAGGTCCATTTAAGTCATAGTAGTTGTCATTAAATGCCCACATAGCATAATTAATCCTTATTTGTGTCGATTGTTGAGTGTTAATTAACAACCTACTATAAGCGCGTGAGTGTTAGTTGTTGATTGTAAACACTCACTCTTTTCTTATATTTTATATAGGCGCGTGAGTAGAGAAAAGATGACGCGCTTAAAGTTTTTGAGTGTAGTTGCGATTTTCAAGGCGTAATTAGGGATGTTGGATTTCCCTTTTTGTATTGCGATAAATCTTGGTTATTAGCTTTCCTTCACACGATTGCCATAAAAGTGAGATGTTGCTATTTCGAAGAACTCTTGAAACCTTTATTACACTTATTTCGTGGACTCTTTGCCACTCTTCCTCCGGCCGTGGGAATTCGTGGCGCGGCAGGGGTGACCCCAATGGCCATGAACCCTCCTCTTTATTCTATCTATTGCAACTTGGGGGATCGGAAAATTGAAGAAACAAAGTCTTTATTTAGTTCGCCTTTGAGACCGGAGATAGTGTGTCATGATGTTGGTCTATTCCTAGATGATTGGGAAGTCAGTGTCCCCGACGAGGACAACATAATTTGTAGTTGTTGAATCCCCTTTTAATTTGATCACCCCACACATTTCTAAAACAAAATAAAAACTTAAAAAAGATCGGTAGTCATTGTGTTAGACACTTTTAGTAAAATTCAAGATGTAGCCGGTGTAGTGAAGATGGGCCGGTCATTTGCACCGCCTCATGTGCATGTTCTCTTGGTGGAGGTTCGTTGGGTGTCCAAATTCAAGGCGCGCTCTGTTATAGTTCGATGGTAGCGTTGACGGTTTGGGTGTTCTTAGATTGTTATAATTTATTTATAGGAAATGATCATTGTTAGGGAGGACTTTAGCACATCAAAATACTTAGGACATGGTGTTAGTATTACTCTTAATTTTTTTTGTTAAATTTTCATTATAAGGTATCTGATGTAATACCATGTCTAAAATAAAATTAATAGATAACACCAGATAATTTTTGGAAATAATCATTGTTACGGAGGACTTTCGCACGAAAACAATAATTAGTAGATAAAAATGAAATTAAAACAAATACATGTAGATTTATAAATAGAAATCATCATAAAATATTGAACCCAAAAAAATCATAAAATATATTCATTTTTGCGCATAATATGATTCGACTGATATTAAAGCAACATTTCAAATGATACTCCATGAAAATAACTAGAGAATAACAACACCAAATAGATCTCTCAAAAGCAAAAAAAACACCAAATAAAGTTTAGCAATCTTCATCTTTTGGAGGACAGTGTAAATTCTTCGTGTGATGACAAAGGCCAATTGCATTATTAGAAACAAAGCTCCTCCATGGCGCAGCAGCAACAGATCGCGGCACAGCTGCAACACAAAAATAGCAAAGTGTGACAAACTTTATTGTGATAAGAAGGGATTAAAAAACAATAAAAAAGAGAGTTGAATTTGATCTCAATCACATTAGTCGAGATCTATTTTGAATTTTAATGTTATAATTATTATTGAGTAAACAATATCGACTTTTTTTAGAAAATACAAATTTATTATATACTCGTTTTAGTTGAGACAAATACATACCATGCCAAAAAACCTCCTCCCGCTGCTGCTCCTGCTCCTCCTCCTCCTGACTTTTTTGCTGGAGGTTCAGGTGCAGGTGCAAGAGTAGGTGGAGGTGGAGGTGGAGCCTGAGCGACAAAGACTTGAGGTTGGGGTGGAGGAGGATACCCTTGATAACACGGTTGACCCCCTTGATAACCCGGTTGAGGATATCCTACATAGTTCAAGAAGTAAACATTCAAATTTAGTCAAAAATAAAAATAAAAAAAATAGCAAAGTTCAAATTCAGATGTCTATTAACAACACACACCAAACTTTGGTACTCCATAACAAACAAAATCATAATATTTTCTGTTAAAAATATTTAACAATACATGTCATTAATCAATCGTCCAAAATATAGATATAAGTAATGAATCAACAAAAATAATCAACGTAATTAGATGGATTTGTTGGAGCACCTTGTGGTGGAGGTGGTGGACCAGAAACGTTAACGTTAATCGCAGGAGGAGTGTTTTGATTGTAGTCAGCCATTTCACTTCACTCTTTGGATCTTTTTTTTTTTTTCCACTCTTTTCTCAGAACAATTTGAGATTGAAAGCGATGTGAGAACAATTGTAGTGTCTTTACTACATGACATGTTGGTATTTATAGTATTTGTTTGTGTGTGATGGGATGTGCATGATCAAAGGCTTATACATGCAAAATTGCATATGGAAACTCCTCCATTTGTGTCACACGTTTGTTAGGAAAGGGGAATATTTGATCTCAGTCACATTAATCGTGATTGAGAAAAAGAAGGCACGAATTGTAGTAAGTATTTATTTATTTAGTTTTATGTAAAAAAACACGTTTTTAATTAATTTATATTGATGTTGTTTTTGCAGGATCGGTCATCATATTCATAGCTGTTGGTTCTTCTAAATGATGTGGATCACACGATGTTGTTTGTTTGGACAGTGGGTGACTATTGGGTTATAACCACGACAAATACTTTCCAAAAAAGAAAAAAAAAAAACAACCACAACAAATACTAACTCTGCCTTTAAGTATGGACCCACCCTCCTGATCATATCACGAAATTAAGAAAAGACAATTTATTTACTTTGTTTTACAAACCTTATTTTTACTGATAATATTTTTTTTGGTAATCTCTCTAACACATCTTATGTTAGAAATGATCTTTGTTATTATTAATTCTATGTTTTTTTTTCTCGAGGGAATTCTATGTTGGCTTGTTCAACAAAAAGAAAAGACAATTTGAATTAACAATTTTGAGTGTATTGGCACTACCCTCCATCTTTAAATTAACAGCTGAATAAATTGTTTTTAGGAAGAAAAAATCATATTTTTTATCATTATAATTATAATAATTAAATCTTATTTACTGAAAATTTCTGTAAAATAAAATTTAATTTTTTAGTTTTACTCATAATAGTGATCGTTGATTACTTTTATGTTAAAATGTAAAAAAATTAGTAGTAACTTTTTAAACAATGAAATGATATTTTTTCTTGTTAAATGATATTTTTTGAATATAAAATTTGATAAATAGTTCTTTATATAAATATATATATATATATATATATTATAAAAATCGTCGTTAATTTATTAATTTAGAAATCAATCCTATTGGTGCATTTTCATAACAAATGGTTAATATTAGTATTAAATTTATTAATAACTAGTGTCAACTGGACACTAACGTGCTCATTTTTCCGTTAAATATTGTTTTTATAGCTATTATAGTTAATATTTTTTTAAAGAAGCTATTATAGTTAATATTGTTTTTACAAACTCATCCTTTTTTTATTTTTTTAATGAAAAATATTAATATGTCATGTTAGTATTTTTTGTCAAAAAAAGTTATGTTACTACTTTTTTTCCTCATCAAACTTAAATCCTGAATTTTAACTCTTCAACTTTAACCTCTTAACTAAAAACCAATTAAGTCATCCAATCGTCATTATCCTTGTTTAGTGTATATTGATTTCATGTTAATTAGTACTCCATTAGTGGCTTTATTTATATTCGGAAAGTTAAAATTGAAAATCTGTTTGTGAAATTGAGTATTCAAGTCGTATTAAAATCACAGCTAAGAGATTTGTACCAAAAAGAAAATATCACACAGCTAAGAATGTAACTATAGTGGTAAAACAAATTGAAAACTATATTTAAAATCATAATCGTGTCTTAAAACAATTTCCAAACTGGCAAGTAGTTAATTTAAGGTTGCGTTTGGCATGACTTTTACTATTCATATAGTTAATTTATCAACTTGTTGTAATGTTTTTTAGGTAGCATATTGGTTAAAAGCTCGTCATTTAAGGTGAATAAGTATGAAATTTGAGATTCAAACTTCAACTCTTATATATATAATACAATGTTCATATCAAGTACCAACTAAATTACGTTCAGATAGACTATGTTCTAATGCTTAAAATATATTAAAATAATTTGTTGTATTGCTTTATTATTTTAATATTTAGTTAATATGTTTATTTAAAATAAAATGTGTACTTTACCTTATATAGTATATACAGGGTATTGAAAAAAAAGAAGATTGCACTTGTATGATATAAGATGAATGCTAGTAACACTCTCTTTTGAACACTCTCTTTAACACTCACTCTTTTATTGGATGAAATTCATGCATGTCCCACCACTTTGTGTGGGTTCTATTTCCAAAGTGTACATTCACAATGATTTAAACCAATAAAAGATTGAGTGTTAGAGAGAGTGTTCAAAAGTGAGTATTGCTAGCATTCCTCATGATATAATGTCACACGGCAATACGATTTTTTTTAAATATCTAAATATGTGTGAAAGAGCGAGGGAGAGAAAGATAGAAAATAGTTGAATTGACATATGTGTCACAATTGAATTCACCAGTTTATGTGACATTTCCACCATAATGGTACAAAAGTGGAGTCCAAAATAAAATGTATATATTAGGTTGTTAATTAACACCCATCTAAAAACATGAAGGCAGATTAAGCAGTCATTTCAAAAAACTAGAGCCCAACCATACCCAAAATTGATGAATAGCATGAGCCTAAGGGTAAAGAAGAAGGTAGTCAAGGTCGCCTTGGAAGAAAGGATGACATCCTTGGAGATCACTGTCATGAACATTGCGTAGTCAATGGTTCAACCAATGATTAAACCCCTCAACCAATGTTCCTAAACGACAATGGTGGTAAATCAGAAGGCCAGGTGAAAAACACTACATGTTGCAACCCTCACTAGGACTTAGAAAAGAAGGCAATAGAAGAACTAATCCTTACAGAAGATGAAGTGAATGTGTCATAATCGCTCAACAAGATGTTTCTATCATCCAACAAAGAGGCACAACGAAGAGGACATGACTATGTTTTTAGCCCATAGTACACAAATCAGAATGTGGAAAACTGCACATCAAGATATATCTAATAGTGTCACATACATCCTAGATCCAAGCCTTCATGGGTACGAACCTAATGATGGAGATGGCTAGCTCCATTTGTGGTGAATCCAATGTACTTGAAGTTTTTATAGTCAATGTTATGGTAAGGCTAAAGGAATTCATGTATGCTTTCTTTATTGTAGATGACATACCTTAATATTTGGTCATTCCCGACTAAGATTTAGTACATACCAATGAATGCGTACCTTTTACACTTTACCGAACACTCGTGTTTTGGGTAGGTGATAGAGTCATAACTGTGAAAGCTGACAAAAATCTCTTTTCAGCAAAAATCAAGATGTTTGAGGCTTTATTCTATTGGCATCACGTAATTTCAATCAATGTTCTCAAGGAGTATGAAATGGGGGAGATGTAAGCCTGCAATCTCACCAATAAAAACTTCCAACTAAACGCTTAGGCCGATTACGACCTTTTGATGAGGTTCTTAATGAATAATTCACCACCAAAATTCCATGACATGATGGATCAATTAGAACCACTATAAGTCAAGTTGGGGTGTTTAACCCCATGCTAACTAGAGAGGAATGTGAAGAAAACTATAAGAACAAGAGACACCGGTAACTTTGACTTAAGATTTACAAGATTAGACGGATGAATCACCAATTTAAAGGAAGTTGCCAGTCTTTGAAGCACAAGACTCATTAGTCGAAGTTAACATGTGTACCCAGAGAAACATAGAATGACAAAAATCAATGGATTCTTGTTTAGTCAAACTCGACAAATAGAAGATTAGATTATTAGACAAGGAAACCCCGCAGTCGAGTGAAGGAAAGCCCATACAAGAGCAGCCCGAGCGAGGGAGCTTATTCTTTCTCAAAGTTACTAACTCAGAATGTGGGTCAATAAAGGCTCGGAACTGATTCAAAACTTAGTGGGACTAGACAATGACGCGACAAGCCCACAATCCTTACTCTTAAAACCACTTATGACATCTCATCATGCCATGTTTTTAGGTATGTCATTGAGTCTTTTTCTTTTCTTGTCATGTTATTTAATTTTGCTCCATCTGCCTCAAATTTGAGCATATTAGGGGTGAGTCTACAAACTTGTAGTAAAGTAAGGGGATCAATATCCCTCACAATCAAAATACTTAATAGCAAAAAATGAAATTAAACCAAATCCATATAGATTAATAAATAGAAATGATCATAAAGTTTAAACCAAAATACTATCTCTATTATAAACATTTGCCTTAATTTTTTTGAAAAGTACACTTGACACTCTTCTATGTTAAACTTCATTTATGTATTATTACACACCTAAGCATAACTAATACACATGTGCACCTCATCATCTAATTGTAGCTTGATTATTAGCTATCTCTGTCTCTATTATAAACATTTACCTTAATTTTTTTGAAAAGTACACTTGGCACTCTTCTATGTTAAACTTCATTTAATGTATTATTACACACCTAAGCATCACTAATACACATGTGCACCTCATCATCTAATTGTAACTTGATTATTGGCTATTGATAAATCATTGTTACATATTAACACATGTTTGACCTTGCCATTTATTACAATTGATACCGATATGAATGCCAATACAAAAGTGGCATCCTATAAGAATATGCTCTCTATTGAATCAACAACCATTTTATTTTGTATATGTATTTCCACTAATCAAACAATCACCCTTTAATGTCCATAAATGTCTTATAATTACGTGTGAAAAAAGTTCTAAATTAAGATTTGCATCAACAATTGTATTGCTCAATTTTTCTCTATAAATATTGGTTCAACTTTCACCATTTCATATTCATTCAAAGAATTCAGAATTCTTTCCAAATATCGTAACGAAAGTTGTATATGATTGTGGTTCGGGTAAAAAGGTGTTTTCATTTATACTATTTTTTGTTGGTTTTCTCTCATTGTATTGTTTTTATTTGATAGTATTATCTTCAAGTTTTTTTTTAATCCACTTATAAATACTAGACTTCTTTATCAAAATCCATGGATTATGGATCTAATATGTAACGTGGGGGCTAGACCTAGCAATTAGACATCTAAATTTTGAACTCACACATTTCAAGCGATCATTTGATATCAGGATCAACACGTAGCAGCAGTACAATTTTGTCCAAGAATTTTTGAAGAATATTAAGATTGAGAAGGATTGATAAGGATCTATGAAACATGGATATATTTTTTTTCTTTCTATGAAACATGGATATAAACACGTACTAATGTTCTTTTTAGTGTTTACTGGCATTATCATCAAACTGTTTGTTGATAATTTATTTTTTTGGCTGAAATATATAATTTAGTTGTTTCTCCTTAAAAAAATAATTTGGTCGTTTCAAATTATAATTTTGCAAACAGGACATAATTTAACATAATAAAATCTAACAGTCAAATTATCTGTGGTAGAATTGCTACGTTATGTTGTTGGTTGGTTTTTTGAAGGAATGTTGTTGGTTGGTTTTTATTGTCTTTGTTTTTTTCATATTTTTTAATTATATTTTAAAACAAAGCAATTTGATTAGATGCACCAATAAAACAAAGTGATTTGATATATCAATAAAAAAAATTGTTGGTATATACAAGTTAACTCATTCACTATATACGAAATTACGAATCTATATTATTATAAAGATAAAAAAAATAATAGTACACGTGATATTTTAATTTGCTTACAAGACGTTTGTCAAAAAAAAAAATTTACTTACAAGACTTAATTGCTCTTAATTTTTCATTTGTAAATTTCCTACAATAAACACGTTACAAACCTATTTTTATTTTTACAAGCCTAAATTACTATAAATATTCCATTGATTTCAAAATGCTTTGCTTACAAAACTTAATTGTTCTTAATTCTTCATTTGTAAATTTCCTACAATAAACACATTACAAACCTATTTTTACTTTTACAATCCTAAATTATTATAAATATTCCATTGATTTCAAAATGCAAGCACCTTTCTTCTCTAAAAAAAATGAAAGCATCGTCCCTTAAAAAAAAACCAAGCATCATATGCGGTATATGCAAACATCAATCTCTATCTCTATTATTATAAATCTTTATCTCTATGATAAATTAAGATCTGAGTTTTTTATTTTTTAAG
>Ga0228711_1003528_pt1 | contig 24327 bp, 19 predicted proteins | sample MedpolnodulmetaG_2_FD_177996 | JGI IMG/M metagenome (GOLD analysis project Ga0228711, IMG submission 177996) | Root nodule microbial communities from Medicago polymorpha collected in Santa Monica, California, United States - brown nodules | ecosystem: Host-associated > Plants > Roots > Nodule... | reverse complement strand
GCGCCGAGCTCCGTCGTGCAGACGGGGGTGAAATTCTTCGGATGGGAGAAGAGAACAGCCCAGCCGTCGCCGATCCATTCATGGAAGTTGATCGTACCCTGCGTTGTCTCGGCAGTGAAATCAGGGGCAGTGTCGTTGATGCGCAGGCTCATGGCTCGTTCCTTTGTTAGGCAAAATTTCGCTAACCATAGCGCAATTGCTACCGATTTCGAGGAGGAAACGAGCGGCTGGCGCCTACAGGAGAAATAAGCGCATCGTAGTCTGTCGCTTGGCGGAAAATACGACCCGGCCAGCGGGAAGCGCCAGTCTCAATAGCTTTTGCGAGGTCGCGTTGACATGGCGCTGCCGCACCTCATAGATAGCGCTTTCCGAGGGGAGCACCGGGCGGTGCTGAGATGGTGTTGAACCGGACCCTTGAACCTGATCCGGGTCATGCCGGCGTAGGAACGGATTGAGGGCCGCCCCGCGGCACGTTCGCCTTTCGTCGCTCAGCCTGGGTTTCTTGATATCCCGTGCGGAGACCGATCGATGACGTCCTTTCCCCCTCTACTCAAAGCAAGCGTGACGCATTCTCGTAAAAAGGATGGACGGGCATGACGGCGATCGCTCTTACCATCGCCGGATCGGATTCGGGCGGAGGCGCCGGCATTCAGGCGGATCTCAAGACCTTTTCTGCGCTCGGCGTCTACGGCGCCAGCGTGATCACCGCGATCACGGCCCAGAACACCAAAGGCGTTTCTGCGGTCGAAGATGTTTCCGCCGAGATCGTGTCCGCTCAGATCGACGCCGTCTTCTCCGATCTCGATGTGGGCGCCGTGAAGATCGGCATGGTCTCGCGTCGGGAAACGATTGCCGCCATCGCCGATGGATTGCGCCGGTTCGGGAAGCTGGCCGTCGTCGATCCGGTGATGGTTGCGACTTCCGGCGACACGCTTCTTCGGCCGGACGCCGTTGCCGCGCTCATAGACGAGTTGCTGCCGCTGGCGATCGTCGCCACGCCCAATCTCGCCGAGGCCGCACTCATAACGGGGCGCGCGGTTGCCGAGGACGAGGCGGAGATGGCGCGCCAGGCGGAAGCGATCATGCGGTCGGGTGCACATTCGGTGCTGGTCAAGGGCGGACACCTGAAGAACGACCAGGCAACCGACCTCTTCTTCGACGGAGAGACCCTTGTCCGTCTTCCGGCGGCAAGGGTCGAGACGCAGAACGACCATGGCACCGGCTGCACCCTGTCGGCGGCAATTGCCGCCGGCCTTGCAAGAGGTGCGCCGCTGGTCGAAGCGGCAAACGCCGCCAAAACCTATCTGCATGCCGCAATTTCCGCGTCCGGCCGATTGAAGATCGGGCAGGGGCGGGGGCCAGTCCACCATTTCCACCACTGGTGGGAGGATTAGTGTGAGCAGACCCAAGCACCCGCGCGTCGGCTACCCTCAGGCGAGCACTGCGCTTTGATCAAGCGGCGGTGTTCTGATTGTCCGTGAAACTGTTTTCTATGTAGTATTTGCCGTAGCGGTGGCGGTACTTTTCGGCCCCGTCGAAATCGCTGTATTTGCCCAGCTCGTTCATGTCCGTCTTGTTGAGGATCACGCCTAGCACTTTCGAATTGATCAGCGGTTCCGAGTTGAGCAGATCGCGCACGAGGCGCGAAGGCGTTCTTCCCCACTCGACCACGAAGAGGATGCCGTCGGCCAGCGGCGCGAAGGCTTTCGCGTCAACGACGGGGGCGAGCGCCGCAAGGTCGACGACGACATAGTCGAAGGCGTTGCGCGCGTTCTCGATCAGGTTCGCCATGCCCGGCGAGGCAAGCAGCTCGTTACTCTGGTGGCGCTGGTGCGATGCACCGCCGGCCGGAAGGATTGCCAGTTTCGTACGCTGGTCCACCTTGATCCCGGCGGGCCAGGTGGCTTCTCCGGTCAGCGTTTCCACCAGCCCGGTGCGCGGGGCAGGCGTAATCATCTGCGTCAGGCCAGGCTTGCGTATGTCGGCATCGATGAGCAGGGTCCGCTTGCCGCTCGCGGCCAGAAGCGCGGCGAAGTTTGCGGCAATGATCGATTTCCCCTCATCCGGAAGGGCCGATGCGATGGCGATCACGCGGCTTTCACTGCCCGCCAGCATCTGGTCGCAGGCAAGCTTGGCGTTGCGAAAGGTCTCCGCGAAGGTCGACCGCGGCGCATCGACCACGATGCGCGACAATCGCTGGAACGGCATCGTATTGTCCACCGCTTCGTCGGCTCTCTTCACCGAACCGAAATGTGCGTGAACGAGTTGCGCCTTCTTCTTGATGCGCGTGCCGAGAAGCGGAACGTAGCCGAACGAACGATGGCCGAGGATCGAGCGTACGTCGCCCTCCAGGCGGAAGGTCCGTTCGCGGAATTCGAGGAAGGCCGCGTATGCACCGCCGACCATCAGGCCGAGCACCGCCGAAAGCGCCAGCGTCATGGTTTTTTTTGGGCTCGACGGTGACACGGGCACGCCCGCTTCGGAAATGACACGAGCCTTGGCGATCGGGAAGGTTTGCTGCTGAGTCGCCTGTTCGTAGCGTCCGAGATAAGACTCGTAGAGCGTCTTCAGGGCCGCGGCTTTCTGTTCCAGCTCTCTCAATTGCACGAGTTGCTCGCTCGAGTCGGAGGTTTTGCCGGCAATCCCCTGGATGCTTTTCCTGAGCGATGCCTCGCGCGACTGAGCGACCTCGTATTCGTTCTTATAGCTTGCAGTGAGCTGCTGCAGTTCCTGGTAGATCTGACGGGCCACATCCTCCTGTTCGGTGCGGAGCGAGACCGCTTGCGGGTGGTCGGCGCCGAAATTGTCGGAGACTTCGCGCTCGCGCTTACCGACGGTGAGATAGCGCGTCCTCAGGTCGCGGATTACCGAATTGTCACCCTCCTTGGAGGAGATGGTGGCGTTCTTCACTGCGTTTTCCGGCCCCTGGTCGACGATCGACTTGTACTGATTGTAGCGGGCGGAGGCACTTGCCGTGTCGGCCTGGGCAACGATGAGCTGGCTGTTGAGGTCGGCCATTTGCTGCTCGGACATCAACTCGCCCCGCGCAGCCGTCAAACCGTTCTCGGCCCTGTAGTGTGCGACTTCCAGCGCGGCGGCCTGCGAGCGTTGCTGAAGATCCGTAAGCCGTTCCTGCAGCCAGACGGATGCGCGTTCCGTAGCTTCGAAATTGGCGTTCAGCTGGTCTGTCAGATATGCGCTGGCATATCCACGCGCGATGGTCGCCGCAAGCACCGGATCGCTCGAGCGAAAAGCCACGGCGACGACCGAGCTTCGCGAAACACGCTCGACCGCAAGCGATTGCTGGATGATCGCGGCAGCTTTCTGCCGCCGGCCGTTGCGCGCTGCCGCCTCGGTTACTTCAGGTCCGCCCGAAAAGAGTCCGGTGGCCGTCTTCAGCCATTCCTTCACGACGTCGACGGGCGAGCGCGGCGGATTGAGGATGGTTTCGTTTTCCGAAAGCTTGAGCTTGTCGACGACGCGAAGCGCGAGTTCGCCCGACTTGAGGATTTCGACCGCACTTGCGATCTGCGTATCCAGCATCTGGCTGTTTACCGGAACAGGCTCCTCTTCGGCGTATTTGGACAGGTTCTCGTCGAGGAGGATCTGCGTCATCGACGTGTAATAGGGCGTGGCAAACAGGAGATAAACGGCCCCCAGTGCGATGAAGAGAACGACGAATGCGGTCACGAGCCGGGCGCGACGGAAGACGGCGGCTACAAGCCGGTCAAGGTCGATAAAGCCGTCGGACTGTTCTTCGCTGGGCATGATGCTGCTCAATGGAACGCTTCTTTGTTTCATGGGGGCCGTTCTGTTCATCTGCTTTTCCGGTCCTTGTACCGGCGGTCTCTCAGAGCGCGTCGATAGAGTTCACGTTGCGCGCTTTACGATGTTGCTTCTGCATGTTGCTCAGACTGCTGTGCGCTTCTGAGCAACATGCAAGAACCGTCGGAAGCCGCCGTTTATGCCGCGCGGATGCGGCTTTCGTGAGACAGAACCATGTCGCGGACGGATTCAAAAACGAGGTCGCCTATATCCGCACGCGCAAGTGCGAAGGCGACGTTGGCCTCGATGAAGCCCTGCTTCGCGCCACAATCGAAGGTACGGCCTTCATAGGGATGCGCGTGGAAGGACTGCGCCTGCGAAAGCGTCAGCATGCCATCGGTCAGCTGGATTTCGTTGCCGGCGCCGCGCGTCTGGTGTGCCAGGATTGAGAAGATTTCCGGCTGCAGGATGTAGCGGCCATTGAGATAGTAGTTGGACGGTGCCTTTCCGGCGGCGGGCTTTTCGACCATCTCGGTCACGGCGAAACCGTGCCGGACCGTCTCGCCCTTGCCGACGATCCCGTATTTCGACGCTTCCTCGGGCGCACATTGCTCGACACCGACGACATTGCCGCCGGCTTCGTTGTAAAGGTCCATGAGGCCGGCAAGGCAACCGCGCGCGCCGAACGAGACCATGTCCGGCAGCAGAAGTGCGAAGGGCTCGTCGCCGATCAGGTCGCGCGCGCACCACACCGCATGTCCGAGGCCGAGCGGGGCTTGCTGGCGCGTAAAGCTGACCGAACCTGCTGCCGGAAGCATGGCTTCGAGTTCGGAAATCTGAGCCTTTTTGCCAGAGCGCGAAAGCGAAGAGATGAGCTCCGGCGCGTCGTCGAAATGATCCTCGATCACCTGCTTGTTCCGGCTGGTGACGAAGACAATATGCTCGATCCCGGCCTGGCGGGCCTCGTCCACGGCATATTGAACCACCGGCCGGTCGACGATCGTCAACATTTCCTTCGGTACTGCCTTTGTCGCGGGAAGGAACCTGGTCCCGTTGCCGGCAACAGGAATAACTGCTTTTCTGACGGTCCTGACACGGTTCATTGAATCATCCTTTGCTTGTGTGGGGGTCGTCGCCCAACGGCGATCGTTCCACCGCCGTCATGGGGGCATGGGACGGCGGATGCAGCAATCGCGCGGCAAGGCGGCGCAATCGGGCAGCAATCGGCATGCCGAGATGCCGGAGTGCGAGCGGGTCGGCCAGTGCGGTTTTGAACGCGCCGGCCAACGATCTCTTTTTCAACTGATCGACGAGGACCAGAAAGGAGCGAGCCTGACGGAAGCCGCGCATACGTTTGCGCTGCATTTCCTGTGCCTGGGCGTCGAGCGCGTAGCGCTGCAGAAACGCCTCGTCGGCGGCGATCATGGCGTCTATATGCTCGAGCCGCAGCACACGCGAGATGGAGCCCTCGCGGATATGATAGATATAGCCGGCCGAGGGCTCGACCGCGCAGCGCCCGCCACAGGCAAGCGCCGATGCAAGCAGGATATAGTCCTCGCCGATGCGGAGCGTCTCGTCGAAACGAAGTCCATGATTTTCGAGGAAGCGGCGCTCGAAGACCGGTTTCATGTAGCCGAAATTGTGCTCGGATCGAAAGAGTATGTTCGACCCGATAAAAGCGGGAAGTGTAAGCTGCGGCATGCGGGCGAGCTGCGCTTCGGGGAACATCCTGAGACTGCCCCCGCCGAGCGAAACGACATCAATATTATCGACCGCGATCTGTGCTCCGGCCGAATCCGCTCGCTCTATCATGCGCCTGAGCCGGTCCGGCCGGACCGTATCGTCCGAATCGAGAACCGCGATCCACTTGCCGCGTGCCGCCCCGATACCGGCGTTGCGTGCGCCGCCGGGCCCACGGTTGCGGTCGAGCGCGATCAGCCGGACGCGCAAGTCCCGGATCGCTGCCACAAGTGCCGGCGTCGCGTCCGTAGAGCAGTCGTCGACCACGATAACTTCGACCGTGACGCCTTCCTGAGACAGGGCGCTTTCGATTGCGCGCATGATCGTGTCTGCCGAATTGTAGGCGGCAACGACGAATGTGACGTCGGGGATGCTCAGAGGAGCGCTCATGGCGAGGTCACCTCGCGGGCGCCGTATTGCTCGATTTCCTTAAGTCCGAGCAGGCCGCTGATGACGCCGGCATGCAGCACGCCGCGAAGTACAAACCGGTAGCGCCTCGCTGCCGAAGGAAAGCAGAGAAGCGCGGCAGTTGCGCAAAAGCCTGATTTGGCGCCGGCAAGACAAACGTTCCAGGCCTGACGTAGGCCGTTCGACTTTTCGGCCAAGAGACGACCATGTGTCTGCCCGGAACGGAAACGCCGCTTCGCAAGCCAGGCAAGCGATGCCCTGTTTTCCGGTACCGGTTCATGGACCCAGGCTTCCGGCGAAAAGGCGATTGTTCCGCCCGCCTGGTGCATCCCGGCGAAGAAGTCCGTGTCCTCGCCTCCGCTCTTGCCGAGCGCCAGCTTGAAGCGCCGGCCGAGGAGCGAGGGCGCATCGCGCTTGAGCAGCGCATTGCATGTGTACCCGGTGCGGATTTCTCCCTTCACCCAGACCGGCAGCGTCGAATGGAAATCACCGCCGCGCATCCAGCCGGGAGCCGTAGCCGCATAGTGCGCCTTTACCGGGCCAAGCACGGCGGCAGCGCCGGTGCCGCGCGCGGTATCCAGAAGGCGGACCAGCCAGTCGCCCGATACCGTCTCGTCGTCGTCCAGAAAGGCGAGGAAATCTCCTGTGCTGTTATCGAGACAGCAATTGCGCGCGATCGAGATGTTCGAATGGGGGCAATGGACGTAGAGGATTTCGAACGGCATTTGCGGCCGAAGGCCTTCGACCAGACCTCTGGCGCTCGGATCCGTATCGTTGTCGGCGATGATGACGCGAATATCTGTACGCTCCGGCACTTTCATCGAGGCCAATGAGCGAAGCGTTTCGGCAAGCTCCGGCCGCCGATACGTGCAGACGCCGATATCTATGTGCAGGGTTTCGCTCGCCATCACGCCACCCTGCGGCGAAAGTCGAGGAGCTCGCGCCAGAAACCGGCAGACCAGGCGAGATGCATGACCATAGCCGCAACCGCGGCCAGCGGACCATAGGGGTTTCGCTGACCAAGCGCCATCCAGACGCCGTAACCAAGGCACGCCCCTGCCCAAACGCCGGCTGGCAAAACGGCCATCCAGTTGACGATCGCGAGAAGCGCTCCGAAAACGACGGGTGCGACCGCAAGCGGCACCATCTGCCTCAGCCCCGGCATGGCGCGATGCTTGAGAAAGTTCTTTGCGCGGCCGCGGCCATAGCCGAAATATTGCCGGAACAGAGGGACGATCTTCGCACGCGGGTAGTAAACCATACTGGTTCTATCGGTCATCCAGATCCGGTAGCCCGCTTTGCCGAGCCGATAGTCGAGTTCCGCGTCTTCATTGTGGCTGAAGGACTCGTCATATCCCCCAACAGCCTTGAAGGCTTCGATGCGCATCAGCGCATGATGGCCATGTTCGGCCCAGTGGCCGACGGCGCCCGAGCGGTGCTTGGAACCGCCATTGCCGAGTTTGGAGTTCTGCGCGAATGCCGTCGCCTTCTGGAAGGTGCTGAAACCGACTGTCTGCATGGCGACCACAACCGAATCCGCGCCGGTCGCCAGTGCATCCTCGACGAGCCGTTCGCAATAATCGTCCGGGTAGGTGCCATGGGCGTCGATGCGGATCAGGTAGTCGCTGTCGGCACCCAGTTCCGCAACGGCACGATTGATTGCAGCGCTCTGTATGCGCTTCGGATTGTCGAGGAAGAGCACCCGCGGATCCTCTGTAGCCAGACGGCGGGCGATATCGCGCGTCCCGTCGGTGCTGCCGCCGTCGGCAATGACGATCTGCGCGTTCAAAGGCGTGAGCGCCGGACGCAGCTTTTCGATCAGCGCCTCGATATGCGAAGCTTCGTCGAGGCACGGTATGACGATAAGGCTCGACGTGGACGTCAGTTCTTCGGAGTTCATAAGAAACCACCTTCATTGTGGCGGGCCCCCGCCGTCGCGACTATGGGAACGTGCTGCCGCGTCTCCACGGTAAGCGCCGCCAGTTGCCGCACCAGGGCTTCGCAATCGGCGCGGCTGAATATCCAGGATCCGGGATTGCAGCGGCTGATGCGTTCTGCGGCGTCGGCATAGCTCTGCGGAGACAGTGAGCCGAGGACTGTGTCGAGGCTGTCGGCGTCGGCTTCTTCAAGAACGAGACCGATGCCCCGCACGGATAGGAAACGAGCAGTCTCCGTCCCTTTCATGGAGATGGGAACTCGGCCGTGGCGGCAGCCTTCATAGAGACGGTTCGGCAGCAGCCAGGCAGAATTCTGGCCTTCCTCGAAGAAGTCGATCGCCCAGGTGAAATGGACCTCGCCATAGATATCTGCGAGGTCTTCTGGATTGCGATAGGCGCCTTCGAAACGCATGAAGGGCTCGTTCGTCACGAAGCCGTCGAAATCCTCGAACTCGGAGTAGGCTGGCCGGCCGCGCAGAACGACCTCGAAGCGGCCGTTCATCCTGCGCGAGAACTCGGCCAGAAGTGCGAGTGACCTCCGGCACCGCAACGCCCCGAACCAGCCGATCTTCCAAGGCGCACCGGGCGCTGGGCATACCGCCGGTGCGGCTTTAGGTTCGGAGATGCCATCGAGTTCAAGAACCTTGTTTTCAAGCAGCATCGGCGGAGCGCCGATGCTGGAAATGGGGCGAAAATAGTGCTCGACGAAGGCCGGGGAGCTGGTGATCAGCAAGCGAACGTCCTTGCCGAGCTGGCCTTCGGCCGCTCGCAAAGTCCGTCCGACCATGTCTTGGCGAAGCATTAGGCGATGAATGTCCAGGCATTCGTAAACGATCGGAACCGTGCCGCCGAAAACGGCGACTGCCCTCCTTGCTAGTGCAAGCATCTCCAGGTTGCGCGCGATGATCAAGTCGGGCTTGGGAACGTGTGCGAGCCTGCTTTTCAGAGACATGCAAGCGCGAACGACGGCACCGATCCGCTGGCCGAAACGGCCGTCGGCGGTGGTCCCGAGTTCGATGGGCTCGACGCCGTCGATGGCTGCGAGCGGATTGGCGCCGCGGCGGAAACCGGCGAGCGTCACGCGTGCGCCGCCCGTGACGAGCGTGAGGGTTCTCCGGCGCACTGCGGGATCGGCAAGATCCTGTGCCAGATAGAGTATCTGCAGCATGAAAACGTCCGTTTTCTTGCCCAGCCCGAGGCCGAGCTTAGTTCAATTCTTTGTGCACTGCAACAATTTGAATAAATTACCTGGCGACGAGCATTTATTCGGACGCTGCCCGCTCGAGCTGGCAAGCCACCGACTCGGCGAACTGACATTTGTCGCCGGCTGCCGTGAAAGCGACGCGATCGACCTGCAGTTTCGTCGGCTCCTTGTAGGAGAAGGTACCCATCCAGTCGGTGAGCGTGTCTGTCCCCCAGAGGCTGAAGAAGATCTTCTGGGCGTTGACCGGGATTTTCGCCGGATCGGTTACTTCGTGAACCAGTTCGCCATTGACGTAGTAGCGGATGCGGTTCTTCTCCCAGACGAAGGCGTAATCGTTGAAACCCTGATTGGCGCCGCCCGGAACATCGGCGAGGAATTCGTTGCCGCCGGTCGCCGACACATACTGGTTGATCTGGACCTTCGCCGTATTCTTTCCGAGTACCTCGAAATCGATCTCATCATGCGGCTTCTTATCGGCCGGGCCGATATAGGTGAAGAAGGCGGAGTTCAGCCCGGAGCCGTCGGCCGCCTTTATTCTCGCCTCATAGGTGCCGTAGCCGAAGCGCTTGCGCGTCTGGACTTCCCCGCAGGCGAAATTGCGGTCCTTTACCTTCTTCTCCTGGAAGGTCAGCTCCAGAATGCCATCGACCGTTTTCACCTGTTTCTTCGACCAAGTGCAATTCTGGTGCCCGCCATTGTTCCATCCGTCCGAGACGTACCAGATGCGCGTATCGAGACTGTCGAAATCGTCCTTGAAGGAGGTGCCGTTGGCGCCTTCCTGCGCCGCGGCGGCACTGACAAGGCCGACGAACGGAAGCGTTGCGATGAAGGCGAGACGGGCGATGCGTGTATAGCGATCGTTTGTCATGGTCGTTACCTTTGCTGTGGCGAATAGCCAGCTTGCGCGCCTTGCGGCGCCTGCATGGGCATTCGTTTCGCACCCGTCCGGCTGCCGGTAAGCACTGCAAGCAGGTCCGGCGCCAAGCGCTGTACGATATTGTGAGACGCGACGAGGATCGCAATCGCGATGAGCGGCGCGGTGAAGTAGAAGAGCGGGTAGTAGCTGAGCCCGGTGCGGTTCCAGATCATCCAGAACAGGACGAGCAACGGATAGTGACCGCAGAAGATCCAGAAGCTTAGCCCGCTTCCGCGCCCCAACCTGCCGCCGAGGCGCGTACGAACGAGCAGTTGCGAAATTGCCCAGGAGCCGATGATACCGGCAATCGACGTCAGGCGGAGCGCCATGTCGAGCCACAGCGGGAAATCCGGACCGGTGTAATAGAGGCCGACGGCGATCGCGACGGCTATCGCCAGGAATCCGGCCGCGATCGGCCCGGCATAGCGATCAAGCGCTTTGATGTTCACGCCATGCAGGCTCGCATAGATGCCTGCCGAGAAGCCGAACAAAATGGACTTCTTGAGAAAAATCCCGTTTGGCAGCGGCAGGATCGCATAGGCGAGCAGAGCAAGCAGCGTCACGCGCGGATAACGGCTCACCAGCAACGCCAGAATGGGCGAAAGCAGGACACAGAGCATGAGGTCGCGCAGGAAATACAGTGGCAGGTTGACGGGCGTTGCCTCGAGCGCGAAGGCCATGCTCAGCCACTGGCGCGGCGTCGCACTGATTGTGTCTGGCAGATAGCCGAAGCCGAGGCCCTGGTACTGGATGGCATAGACCACCACAAAAAAGGAGCCGCTCCAGATAAGGAACGGCAGGAGAACGGTCCGCGCCTTGGTCTTCAGTGTCTTCCAATAGTCGAAACCGGCCAGGCCACGCCGAAATAGGAGATAGCCGGAGATCGCGCTCAGGCAGGGAACACCGATCCGGAACAGGCTTTCGCCGAGGAAGACGCGAATCCAGTCCAGCATGCCGTAGTTGCCCAGAAATGGGCTCCACTGCGGATTGTACGGGACGTGCACGAATACGATGCCGGAGATCAGCAGAATACGCATCAGGTTGATGCGCGCCGAGACATTCGCGTCCATACTCACGATTTCAGTCACTCCCTATCGGGCAGCGCCTTGCGGCAGCCGTTTCAACAGAGCAGACCGCGGCCCGCAGAAGAGAAACTAGGGCACGCCCTTAGAAAAAATATGGCGTTGCAGCAGAAAATTGAACCGAATCATGCTGCAGTGCACCAAAATGGCGAGCGCCCGCAATATTGCCGGCGTTCCGGAGGGGGCCTGCCTGCGCGATAAATCCCGGTTTCGCCGCATGTTGCGGAACCTGTCTCCCGCAAATACTTGGGGTAACCGGTAGTTGAATTTCAGAGACTGAAATCTTTCCGGCAGTACGTAATATTTTTCGGCACCGGTTCCGAATGGATTAGTCGTGGCGCCAAATGCGGCGAGGTTGGGGCAAGCGGAGCGAGGTCAGCGGCGCCGGGATCAGTGAAGAGATTCTTCTGACCGAAGAGCAAATTCCCGACTCGGGGAGCGGGCAACCCGGGCCGGCTGCTCTAATGATCTTTCGACTTGACCGAGACCGCCTTTGTGTCGGTTTCGCGCAGCGGCCTTGCGAGCTCATCGACCTCACCCTGCCGTTTTGCGGCAACCGACGGGTCTTTCGCTTTCAGGGAAGGCACGAAGATCGCTGCAACAATTCCGATGGGCCCGAGGATGCAGCCGATAAGCAACCAAAACAGACTATGACCGCCTCTGACCGCCGCGATAACGGCAGTAGCAATAGCGCACAGGATCCAGAATTCTAAGATCATCGTCTCTCGTCTGCGGTCTCTAGCAACTCGGCTTCGGTTCACATCGTCTATACACCATCCTTATTAATTAAATTGGAAGCGCTCGCGCTCGCGATTTCAACGAAATTGGCTCCGACCGGGCTTGCCAATGATGGGATCCGCGGTTCCAGCGCCTTCGGCCGCGGAAAGGCGAGCGGCTGGGAAGCCGCAACAATAAGCGCTCCGGAACTTTGGCAACGCGCAGGGCACGCATCTGCCGCAGATGATCTAGCGCTTATGGTGGCGGTCATGCCCCATCCCCTTCCAGCCCAGCCAACCCGAACAGGCTAGCCCAGATGGGTGCCATCCACATCCGTCAAAAGCATGGGGAAAAGCCCTGCCACGTGCAAATCGGCTTGCTTCGGCGCCAGTCGGATGATTGGCGGAGCTGCGCATTCAGAAAACGAACATGTAGAGCAGGATAATGACGATGAGGGGCACGCCCATCAACCAGAGAATAATACCTTTCATCTCGAAAAATCCGTGTTGTTACCACTGGAGCGGAAACGCGGCATGAGGCAAACCGTTCCGCGGCTCGTTTGTAGCAGCAACAAAAGGCCGGTCGGACCGGCGGTGCTCCTCCGAAGCCAGACGTGTCCGGCTACTCGCCGGCTCCCGCCAGAGCGGCTCTCGATTTGCGTGCCCGCATCATGTCCAAAAGCCTCCGCAACAGGGATCGCTCCGTCAGAAGGATCAGAACCGTATAAATCGCGCCGCCGATGGCCGCCCCGGCGATCATCTGGAGAGCGGCGTTTGGAAGGTGGGCGCCGAACCGCTCGAGCATGAAACGAACGACAAGGGCCATCAGCAGCGCTGCGATCATCGGCCGGCTGGATAGGAAAAGCCCCTTGAGGAAGGGTGTATCGTCGGCACGAAAAACCACCCATGAATATCCGACAAGCGTAACGGTATTGACGATGCACAGCCAGATCATGGCCTCGATCAGCGAACCGTTGATTGCCCCGTAGGCGACCGCCCCCGTCGTCGCGGCCGCCCGAATCAGCGCCCACCAGAACAGGACCGCTCCCTTTCCGACACCCTTCAGATAGGGGATGAATGTACTGCAGGGAGTGAGAATGCCCTTTGAAAGCGCGAGAAGACCGAGGACGGGCCAGGCATAGGCCCACTGTCTTCCGAAAAGAACGAGCATCGCCGGCTCGGCCAGCGCCCAAAGGCCGAACATCATCGGGGCCAGCAGAACGGTCGTCACCTGGGTGCTGAGCATCAGCGCCTGCGAGCGCCGCTCGCGATCATGCATCATCTGGCCGAAGGTGGGAAACAGCACGCCCATGACGGCGGAGAGTACGACCTGATTAGGGATACTGGCGAAGCGGTTTGCTGCCGAATAGGCGCCAGCGTCGGAGAGCCCAAGATAACGGGATATGACGATCATCGGTGATTGGAAGGTTATGAAATTCGCGATCTCGGAACCCATCATCCCGAAACTGAAGCGGCTCAGTGCCACAACGCGTTGCATGGAGAAGACGAAGCGCGGAGCGTATCGGGAAACAGCGTAGAGCCCGGACAGGCGCACCAGCGCCGAGACGAAAAGCTGGGCGATCAGCGACCAGATGCCAAAACCAAGCAGTGCGAGGAGGACGGCAATCACGGCGCCGAGTGATTCCGAGATCATGCTCCAGACGGCATCCTTGCGAAAATTCATCCGCCGGACCAGCAGCGAATAGGCGACGTCTCCGCTGAGCTGCAGCGGGATCAGCAGGCTCATTATCTTGAGCAGGTAACTTGCCTCCGGCGCGCCGAGCAGCGTGGCCAGCGGCTCGGCAAAAACGAACAATCCAAGCGCCATCATGAGCGCGATCGCGAGGTTTGCCCAGAAGACCGAGTGTACGGTTTCCATTTCCTCTTCATGCTGGATGACGAGCGCGGAGGTGAGCCCGGCGCCGCCGATCATCGCGAGAAACTGCACCACCGTGAGCGCCACAGCGACCGCGCCGAATTCCTCGGGGGACAGAATGCGCGCCAGAATCGGTACCGTGACAAATTTAAGCCCGAATGTCCCTGTCTTGGAGAGAACGCTCCAGCCGACATTGCGCGTTACGGTTTTTGCGTTAACGGTTGGGGTCATTGAAGAAGATTCCGTGAAGTCCTTTGAGGGAGGAAATGCAAAGGACAAACTCTAGATATACGGCCGCAACCCGATGGGAGGAGACCACGCAGACTCTTTTTAGAGAAGCCGCAGGGGCGAAAAGATGGCGAAGCTGACAGTTGTCATTCCGTACTACCAAAAGGAGCCGGGTATCCTCCGCCGGGCGCTGGCATCCGTTTTTGCCCAGACGTTCGAGGATTTCCACGTTCTCATAATCGACGATCAGTCCCCCTATCCGGTTGCGGACGAGCTTGTCGGGCTTACTTCGGAGCAGGAAGTGCGCATCACGGTCGTCCGCCAGCCCAATGCTGGGCCGGGTGGCGCGCGCAATACCGGCCTCGACAATGTTCCTGCAGGAAGCGAGTTCGTCGCTTTCCTTGATTCCGACGATGTCTGGACGCCGGATCACCTCCTGAATGCCTATCAGAGCATGACGCGTTTCGACGCCGACTGCTATTGGGCTTCGATCACCGGTGGCGACGCCTTCTATTATCATTTCGGGGTCGCGGACCTCGAAAAAAGCGAGATGGTCACGCGCCTTTCGGAAGACCCGCTCGTCGTCGAACTTCCCGAGCTTCAGGACGTCATGCTGAAGGATTGGAGCTTCCTCCACATGTCCTGCATGGTCATAGGGCGCAAGCTTTTCGAAACCGCCCGTTTCGAAGCCGCGCTCAAGCTTGCGGCCGAAGACGTACTCTTCTTCTGCGATTGCGTACTGGCAGCCAAGCGCGTCGTGCTTTGCGATGCGGCGGGTGCAGTCCGCGGCGAGGGACTGAACATCTTTCATTCGATCGACAACGATTCGCCTCAGTTCCTGAAGCAGCAGTTCAACACATGGGTCGCACTCGACACGCTCGAAGGCCGATATCAGAACAGGCCCAAGGCAATGGCGGCGATTCGCTCTTACAAGCATACGGCGCGTCGGCAGGCGCTCTGGAGCCAGGCACGCCGGATAAAGAGCAGGAAATTGCCGCAATTCGATCTTCTTGCCCGCTGGCTGTGGCGAGACCCGCGATTGCTCGGCAGCGCCGCCGAACTTGCCGTCGGCAAGCTGTCTCGCTGAACCTCACTTCCGACCTGACCGGGTTAGCACTGGCGAGACCCGGAAAGCGAACGATGGCATTCGACGCCGGTGGCTGTCGTGTCGCCCCACACACTTCAAACGGAGACGGTCATGAAGCCGTATTATTGGGAATCCCAGCACGGAAATTTCGGTGATGACCTCAACCTGTGGCTCTGGGACTTTCTGTTGCCGGGTTTTCGCGAGATTCACCCCGAGACGCTGCTCGTCGGGGTGGGCACGGTCTTGAATCGCGCCCTTCTTCCGGAGGGGACGCACAAGCTCGTCATCGGCAGCGGATTCGGCTACGGCACGCTACCGGATATGAGCGATCGTCAGGAATGGGATATTCGGTCGGTCCGAGGTCCGTTGACGGCAGCAAAAGTCGGCGTGGCGCCAGAGCTCGGCGTCATCGATCCTGCCGTAATGGTGGCGGATCTCCCGGAATTTCAGGATCTAGGCAAGATATACAAGCGAAGCTTCGTGCCGCACTGGGAATCGGCGATCGCCGGGCTGTGGCCTGCGATCTGTGATGTGGTCGGGCTCAACTACATCGATCCGCGCGGGGAGGCGAAGGACGTCATTCGAAAGATCGCGCAATCGGAGCTGATCGTCGCCGAGTCCATGCACGGCGCCATTCTGGCCGACGCGTTCCGCGTTCCCTGGACCGCGGTCAGCACATCGAACAGTATCAACAGCTTCAAATGGAACGATTGGGCGCAGACCCTCGGCGTCACTTATCAACCGCGGCGGGTGCCGGTGTCGACGCGAGCGGAAGCGGTGATCAAAGGCTCCCGTTTCTGGGGAATGGATTTCGAGCCGAAGGAGCCGCCGCCGGAGGATCCCAACCGACGGAATATCGACGGAGATGTCGTCGTTGCCGAGCGAGCGCCCCGACACAGTTCCTTGCGCGGTGCAGCAAAGCGCGTTCTCGCCGCCCCCTCGGCCCTGGCGCTGTGGCATGCCAGCCGTGCCACGCCGCAATTAAGCAAGGACAGCGCGCTGGCGGAGCGCAAGGAGCGTTTCCAGGTGGTGCTCGAAGGCATCCGCCGGGACTATTTTTGAGGCTGATCCATGGCCAAGGCCTCGAGCAGATAGCGGACATCGCCCGTTCCGCCGAGGGCAAGGGGAGCCGGCGCGCGGGACGGACGAAAACGCTCGGTCTTATCCGCAAGGATGCCACCCAGGATCGCCGGCAGAGCCGCTGGGTGGGTCAGGGCATAGCTGATTGCACGAGCGAAGCCCCGCTGGTTCTTGAGATCGAGAAAATGGCGCAGTTCGTAGCGGTCCCGGATGTGTCGCTCGTGTCGGCGTAGGGCTGCTTCGGCGTCGTTGCTCAGCTTGTTTCCGGCGAGAATTGCACGATCGGCCTCATAGAGACGCTTCAAGTCGATGGTTCGATGACTGCCGCTCAGCGAGTCGCCGCGCACGACCGCGGCATAGCCGCAGCTGTGGATGATCTTGTAGCGTGCGCCCTTCGCCAGCGCGCGAGCGTAGAGGTCGTAATCTTCGCCGAGGCGCAAAGTCTCGTTATAGCGCAGGCCATGCTGGTCGAGGAAGGCGCGCCGCATCAACGGCTTCAGGAATCCGATTTCTCCGCGCCGCACGCCGCGGCGCGAAATGTTTCCCTCGATGAAGCCGACAAGATCGATGAGCCGAGGAGCAGGGGCGAAGCGATCGATACTGGCTTGTGCGTTTGCCGCCTGCGCGGCATCGATAAAGGCGATATTATCGGCGATGAAGTCCCAGCCCTCCTGCGAAAGCAACTGGCGCAGCCGGCCGGGGAAGAGGAAATCATCCGCGTCGAGCACGCCGAGAAGCTGAGACTTCGAAATCTCGATTGCATGATTACGTGCCGCCGCCGGGCCGCGATTTTCCTCGAAGCGAACGACGTTCAGCCGGCCGGAGCCATCATCTGCAGCGCGCGCGACCGCAGCACTGTCATCGGTCGAGCCGTCATCGATGACGACCACTTCCGCCGCCTCCGGCTCGGCAAGCGCCGAGGAGACCGCACGGGCAATGGTGTCGGCGGCGTTCTTCGCGGCGATGATTATGCAGACATTTGTCGGCACGGCTGCGGTCATGTGAGCCCTCCAGCGGGTTATCCGCCGGCGCGATTCCGGCGTTTGCATGTTCGTCGAGAACGGATTGCTCAGCACGAAATCATGCAGCAATTCAAGGTTCTACAGCTATCCAAGCCACGCCAGCGGCGCGACGCTGAAGGGACCATGCCCGGCGATCATGTCGCAAACGCGTCGGGAAACGAATTTTTTCGCAGGTGCGAAGGAGTTATACGCTTGGGCGGAGCTTCTCAGGAATTGAAATGATGAGGCCGGTTCAGCCGGCGCAGCGGGACTTTTCCGGACTGCTTCTCGTCATTGGCAGCCTCAGCCGTCACGAATGGCTTCTGCAAGGAAACCCTGCGGCGCTCGCGCGCTTCCTTCCATACCAGGAAAAGGATGGCGGCAAAATAACCTACCTGCATGAGGACGGCACAGATCAGGGTCTGGATCGCCGTCGAGGCGAGCGAACCGTTTAAATAATAGGTTGCAACGGCAAATGCCGCCAAGGCGCCGATCATGCTTACAAAAACACGCGGTGCAAACATGGCGCTACCCTGCCTTCGGGTCTGCGATTGGAAGCGTCATAAGAGTTGTTGCCCTCTCCTCCTGCCTAGCCACTATATTAGCCGCCGCTTTTCTCTTCAACCTGGAAACGCTGCATTGTTGAAATTGAGCATACATCGGAATTCTTTCCGTCGTCTTTAGGCATTCGCTCTATTCCGCACGAATCAAACGGGTGCAACCGGCGATAAGTTCCTCCTTTTGACCCGAAATGAGGACGAGCAGTTCCGTCAGCTGGGCGACCCCTAATTTTGTTGGGCATTAGGCACTCGGCCTGGAATGCTGCCTCTCCCAGTTCGCGATCCGGCACATTTTTCGATCAACTTTTATTACAACCATTGGCACAGCACGGTTCCAAAAATGTGCGGCGCAATAAAATGTTGCGATGCAAAAAAATCGGTCAAACTTGCCGCGCGTCAATTTCTTTCGCCGCCGCTTGGGGCCCGCCGCAGTGCAAGAATGATGCGTCTATTACAATACTTTATTATTATAAGTGATTAATCATAACGATGTTTTCCTCGCGTGATGCAATCGGGAACTATCCTAGCGCTAGTTTGCCGCTCGCCAAAATTAACTCTTTGCAATATTTCGCGATCGCGCCGGCTGAAATCCCTCTCCGGGCAAGGACGCTGCGGCTTGCCATTATTCCGCCTTCAAAAAACAAAATCTGACCATACACTCGCGTTAGATCAGCCCGCGTCCCACGGGACCGACAATCGCCAACCTAAATGGAGTCATCTCTATGAAGTCCGCGACTCGCTCGGCCAGTTCGCCGTTTTTTATCCCCGATGATACCGGGGCAGTCCGACCGATCGGGGGTATGGCAAAACGCAGTTTCGACATTGTTGCCGCCTCCGTGGCCCTTCTACTCTTCAGTCCGCTCTTCCTGCTCATCATGGCCCTCGTCAAGTTCTCCGACGGCGGCCGTGTCTTCTATGGGCATCGCCGAATCGGTCACAACGGCCAGTCCTTCAAGTGCCTTAAATTTCGTACGATGATGGAGAGGGGTGACCAGATCCTCGAAGACTATTTCAAGGCCAATCCCGACGCTTACGAGGAATGGTGCGCCACTCGCAAGCTTCAGAACGATCCGCGCGTGACCGTGGTCGGGGCCGTCCTGCGCAAGCTCAGTCTCGACGAGCTGCCGCAGCTCCTCAACATCATCCGCGGTGAAATGAGTGTCGTCGGCCCGCGTCCTGTGGTCGAAGACGAACTTGAACTCTACGATTCGGCTGCCGAATTTTATCTGCGCTCGCGGCCTGGTCTGACGGGCCTCTGGCAAATCAGTGGGCGCAATGATGTGTCCTACGCCACGCGCGTTGCTTTCGACACGCAATATGTCCAGAACTGGTCGCTTTTGGTCGATTTTGTCATTGTATTCAAAACGATTCCTGCCGTCTGCCTCTCCCGCGGCAGCTACTGAAATCTTGGCGTGAGCCCTAGACGGGTAACGCTGAGCAACGGAAATATCCCAAAATGCAATCGAACAGACTACCAGGGGCATCCGCTGGTTCCCGCATGGCTTCCTGTTTAACCCGCCTGGTGCTCATGGCGGCTCTCGCCGCTTCCGCGACATCGCTGGCGCGCGCCGACGAATATCGGCTCGGCGTTATGGACAAACTCCGGGTTCGCGTCGCCGAGTGGCAGACCGCCGAAGGTGCGGTCCGCGATTGGTCCGCCGTCAGCGGCGATTATACGGTTGGTGCATCGGGAAGCATTTCCCTGCCTTTCGTCGGCGAACTGCCTGCCTCAGGCAAGACGACAGCCGAAGTGGCCGAAGAGATCGGCGTAAAGATGCAGAAGCTCTTCGGTCTCAGGGATCGGCCCTCCGCATCGGTGGAGATGGCGCAATATCGACCGGTCTATCTCTCCGGAGAGGTTCAGACGCCTGGCGAATATCCTTACGCTCCCAACATGACGGTCCTGAAGGCCGTCAGTCTCGGGGGAGGGCTGCGGCGGGCCGACAACGGCCAGCGGTTTGCACGCGACTACATCAATGCGAGCGGGGAATCGGCTGTACAGGTCGCGGAACGCAGCCGTCTCCTCATTCGCCGAGCGCGCCTGCAGGCCGAAATCGGCAAGCGTGACTCGATCGGGATGCCCGAGGAGCTCAAGAATGTACCGGGTGCCGACGAACTGCTCGCCAGCGAAACCGCCCTTATGGAATCGCGCGACAAGCGCCAGAAGCGTCAGCTCGATGCTCTCGCCGATCTGAGGTCCCTTCTTCAAAGCGAGATCGAAGCGCTCGCAAAGAAGGCTGAAACGCAGGCGCGCCAATTGGAGCTTGCCACCGAGGATCGCGACAAGGTCGACAGCCTTGCCGAGAAAGGGCTTGCGCTGAGTCAGCGCAAGCTTTCCCTCGAGCAACGGGTGGCGGACGTGCAGGCCTCCCTGCTGGATATCGACACCGCATCGCTGAAAGCGAAACAGGATGCGAGCAAGGCGGCGCAGGACGAAACGAATCTGCGCAACGACTGGGATGCGCAACTTGCGCAGGAACTGCAGAACACCGAAGCCGAACTTGATACGCTGGCCTTGAAGCTCGGCACCAGCCGGGATCTCATGACAGAGGCGCTGCTGCAGTCGGCGGACGCGGCCCAGCTCGAACAGCAGGCAGCCCAGATCACCTATTCCATCATTCGCGACAAGGATGGGAAGCCGACCGAGATCGCGGCCGATGAGAACACCCCTGTGCTGCCTGGGGACGTCATCAAAGTGAATACGGCATTGGCGGCGATGCGGTGAGGCCGGCATGAGAATATCCAAGGCGAGCCTTGTCAGACCTGGAGCGAATGACGTCTTCGGCACCTTCGCCTTGGCCCTGTCGGTCTTCGTCTTCGCCTATTCGGCGCGCTTCGGACAGGTTTCGATTCTCGCCTATTATGGCCTGTGGCTGCCGCTGGTCCTTGTCGACTACCGAAAGGTTCTCGGCAACTATGCCAGCTATCTCTGGATCCTGTCGTTCACCATCTTCGCCTGCCTCACGATCTTCTGGTCGGCGGCGCCATCGCTGTCGCTGCGGACGGGAATACAATATCTGAGCCACGTCGTCTGCGCTCTCATCGCAATGCGTACGATCGACATCCGCACGCTGACGCGCGGCATGATTGCAGGCGTTGCGATCGTGCTCCTCTATTCGCTGCTCTTCGGCTCGTATCATTACGATCCCCTGGATGGCACCTATAGCTTTGTCGGTGCGTTCGCATCGAAGAACCAGTTGGGCTTCTACGCCTCGCTCGGCATCTATTTCGCTTTCGCCGCCGTTTTTGTTCTCGGCGAAAGAGGCCTCTGGATGGGCGCGGCAGGGGGCGGCGGATTGCTTGCCGCCTATTGCCTCCTCATGTCGCAATCGGCAACGTCGGTGCTGACGACGGCAGCGGTCATCGGCCTCTGCCTCGGCATGCGCGCGATCACGACCTTGCGTCCCGCGAGCAGAAAGATCCTCTTCACCGCCGCATCGGTGTTCGGCGGCGTGGCTGCCGTGGCAATAATCTACGCCGGCGGCATCGATATGATCCTCGGCGCTTTCGGCAAGGACTCGACGCTGACCGGCCGCACCTATCTCTGGCAGCAGGGCATCGAGGCGGCAAAGGCGTCGCCCCTCGTCGGCATCGGCTATCAGGCTTATTGGGTGCAGGGCTTCTCCGAAGCCGAGCGGCTATGGGAGGAGTTCTATATCGGCTCGCGCGCCGGCTTTCATTTCCACAACACCTTCATAGAGACGGCTGTGGAGACGGGCTTCATCGGGCTTGTTCTGCTGACAATGGTGCTGGCCATGACTTTCTTCGGGCAGCTGAAGCGCCTGCTTTCGGAGGATCGCGACCCGGAATCGATGGTCCTCTTCGGTGTTGGAGCACTGCTTTTGGTGCGCGCCTTCGTGGAGATCGATATCCTCACGCCCTACCATATCGGTTCCTTCCTCCTGTACTTCACCGCTGGGAAGCTGACGATCCCGCGCCGCCGGGTGGCGGCATTGCCTTGGCCGCCGCAGCTTCATCCCGCACCCTACGGACGGGCCTTCACTCCGATGATGCAGCGACCCGGGGAAAACCGTTGAAGACGATCTACGGCATACAATATCTCCGCGCCGCGGCGGCACTCGCCGTTGTTTTCTTCCACGCGGCGGAGAAAACCGGCCATCATTTCACGATCGGTGCCGCCGGCGTCGACGTCTTCTTCGTCATAAGCGGCTTCATCATGTGGGTCATCAGCGACCGTCGGCCGGTGACACCACTGGAATTCATCAGGGATCGTGCGCGCCGCATCGTGCCGGTCTATTGGCTCGCGACCGCCGTAATGGTCGCGGGGGCGCTGGCGGGTCTGTTTCCCAATCTGGTCCTTAGCCTGGAACATGTCCTGGCGTCGCTGTTCTTCGTGCCGGCGCGCTCTCCGAGCAGCGGAGAGGTCTGGCCTGTGCTCGTGCAAGGCTGGACGCTGAATTTCGAGATGCTCTTCTACCTGGTCTTCGCCGGCTCCCTCGTCTTGCCGCGCAACTGGCGGCTGCCCGCCATGTCCGGCCTTTTCCTGGCGCTTGTCATCGCCGGCCGTGTCGCAACCTTCGACGGTGCGTTGATGCTGACCTATACGCGGCCGATCATTCTTGAGTTCGTCGCCGGCATGATCATCGCGGAGTTCTGGCTGAAGGGCAGGGTACCGCCGTTGGCGGTCGGTTCCGCTCTGATGGCCTGCTCGCTCGGCGGCTTCGCTCTCATCGGCTTGCTCGCTCTGCCTTTCGACGAGCTGATAACCGGACCGCTTGCCGTGCTGCTCGTCCTCGGCGTCCTTTCGCTGGAGGCGAATGGCTGCGTACGGAGGGTGCCGCTGCCGGCGCTTCTCGGCGACGCCTCCTATTCCATCTATCTCTGGCACACTTTTGCGATATCGGTCGTGGCTAAGGTGGCCCTGGAGATCGATCTCGGCGCGCCGGCAACGATGTTCATGGCCGTCCTTTCGGGAACGCTCATCGGGGTTGCGGCATACATGATGCTCGAGCGCCCGCTGATGCGGCGGGGCAACGCCCGGCGGGTTGCCGGGGGCCTTGCCGGGCGTGCGGCGGAATAGGACGATTTCACAAGGTGGCCGGGCTGCCTAAACGTTCCGACAGCGCGGCCAGCCGCTCTGGGAAAGTCACGCGCCCTGGTTTCTGCGCGAATGCCAGTTCCAGGCAGACCTGGTTATCGCTGCGAGATCGTATTGCGGCTCCCAGCCGAGGACCTCGCGTGCCTTGTCATTATTCGCCACCAGCGTGGTCGAATCACCTTCGCGGCGCTCCGCATAGCCGATATTGAACGACCGGCCTGCCACGTCTTCGATCGCGTTCAACAGTTCCTTCACCGTTGTACCGGTGCCGGTTCCGAGATTGAGCGCGACGCTCTCGCCGCCCTCCAGCAGATAGTCGACGGCGCGTACATGGGCATCTGCCAGGTCGAGGACGTGGATATAGTCGCGTACGCAGGTTCCGTCGCGGGTGTCGTAGTCGGTTCCGAAGACCTTGAAGCCCTCGCGGCGGCCGAGTGCCGCATCGATGGCCAGCGGGATCGCATGGGTCTCGGGCTCATGCCACTCGCCGATGCGGCCCTCGAAATCGGCGCCTGCAGCATTGAAATAGCGCAGGATTACGGAGCGCAGCCCCTTATAATGATCATAATCTTTCAGCGCCTGCTCGCAAATCCATTTGGTGCGGCCATAGGGATTGATAGGCGCCTGCTTGTGCGTCTCGTTCATCGGCACGCTGTCGGGCAGACCGTAGGTCGCGCAGGTGGAGGAGAAAACGAAGGCATCGATGCCCGCCGCCAGCGCCGCTGAAAGCAGTGTCAGAGTGCCGACGACGTTGTTGTCGTAGAAGGCGGCCGGATCCTTGACCGACTCCCCCACCTCGATCATGGCCGCGAAATGCAGGATCGCCCGTGGCTTGTGCCGGGCAAGAACTTCGTCAAGGCGCTGCCTGTCGCGAATATCGCCCTTTTCGAGAACTCCCCATTTGACGAATTCCTCATGACCGTTGGAGAGGTTGTCGTAAACGACCGGTTGGTACCCCTTTGCCGCGAGCTGGAGGCAGGTATGCGAGCCGATATAGCCGGCTCCGCCGACGACGAGGATGTTGTTGTTCTGCACGGGCAACCTCAAAGGATGATTCTGAACTTTGAAAACGTGGCAGGCTTCGCAATGAATAGCGGCGAAATTTCCAACAGATTGTGAAAGTTCTATAAAATCGCGGGATATTCAACAACTTCGCCGCCTGGACACGGCCATAATCGGCTTCTCATACCGCAACGCAATTGAGCATGCTCCGCAACACTCGGGAAAGTGTTGCAAACATGCAGCATCCCCGTTCTGCTTTTCATGAAACGCAATACCGACGCTTGGCGTGCGCGCTGACCTCAACTATAAGCAGTCCTCCGGCAGTCAGATCAGGGAGGTTACGATGCAGGCATTTTCTTCTCCCTACGGGGCGGGCCCACGATCCTGACCCTGTGACGTAAGCGTTCGCGCTTCTTCGCAGCAATCAGGAATCGTCGTCGCCCCACCGCTTCTTATTCAGAAGCCGGCGATCCGCTGATGCCGTTCTGATCTTTTCCCCGACGGCATTTTCATGTTTTCCAGATTTTGAGGCCGGTGCGCTCGCGCCACCGGGCAAATCCTATGGCATTCACCCGTTTCACGGCGCGCAACCGCGCCTTTCTCAGCGTTTTCCGATTCTCCTGGGCACATTGGAAGAGGCAACCGGTGCGGCTGGCCGCTCTTCTG
>Ga0228711_1003527_pt1 | contig 24331 bp, 17 predicted proteins | sample MedpolnodulmetaG_2_FD_177996 | JGI IMG/M metagenome (GOLD analysis project Ga0228711, IMG submission 177996) | Root nodule microbial communities from Medicago polymorpha collected in Santa Monica, California, United States - brown nodules | ecosystem: Host-associated > Plants > Roots > Nodule... | reverse complement strand
TTGCCTTTCATCACCAATTGCAGTGAAACTTTTGTCAACACTTTTATGTTGCAAATTGCGGTTTTATCAAACCATCTCAATGGAAGGGATACTCATGTGCGGCAGATCAAAGTTTACGGGCCTAGACCGTATGTTTCCTTATACTTTTTAACCAATTTCTTAGATATACAGTTACAATATTTCAGCTTTCTGAAACATACCCCTATTGCAGGAACCCCATTCCACAGCAGCCATTTCAATTCACTTCAAGAGAGTTCATCACCTACTCTACGATAAGATGACATTTTATGGAAGGAGTTAATCAAGCCAGTCTAATGTTAAATCAGAGAAGACTGCTCACTGATTGATTATTTCGTGTGCAGAATCCAAACCAAACCACTAGCCATTCAAGTGGTAAAAATATATTTCACTGATATCAATGTCAAAACATGTCATCAGGAAATGTGGCTATCAATGTACCCTTTGCTTATTGCTTGCTGATACTTGTAGTTTGGTTAGGTTTGCAAGTGGGTTTATAATAGGATTAGATATGGCCCTTTGTTTCTTGCTTATTTATAGTTTGTTTAGATCTGCAATAGGATTATAATAGGGATTAGTTATGGGATCTGCATTCTCTGAGGCATCCTATTTTTATTATTTCAGAACAAAAAGATATGTGGATATCATTTGAATTTCTTTGCAATATTTAACCTGCTATCTTTTTTCCTGACAACAAGTCTTTTTCTAGGTAATGCATTTAAGTAATAACTCATCAAATGAATTTTAGAAGTTATCTTAATACCTTTTTTTTTTAAGAAGCTAAATTAACCCACTCAAATTGGCACTGGAGATAATCAAACCTGAGACTTTGAGGAGTGAGCTCCTCTTCAAAGTCGATGATATGAATTAAACTGATTGTTTTGCAGTTAATAACCTGATTTTACATTTAAATGATTAATCTTTTTAAACTACCGGTTAAATAGTTGAACTCAATTGGTGAATGAATTAGCACATGGCTAAACAACTTTTGATTAAACCGATGGATCACTTATGGATTTTATTCAATTTTCTTGATTACAATCATAAATAGTACTCATTCGGTCACTATTATAAACAAAAAAAAAAAAAAATTAAAAATAAATAAAAAAATAAAATAAAAAAAAAAACAAATACAATATAATAAAAAAAAAAAAAAAAAAATTCACAATGACTAAAAAAATTAATTAAGTGCAATTACCTTTCTAGATTTCATATGAAAACAAGTTAAAATTAACTAAATTTTCTAGAGTTCAAAAAAGAGAAATGAACCCAAAATTAAAAATAAAACCAAACTTCAAAAAATTGAAAAGAAAACAAAAAATTAAACTTTTTCTTGTGGGTTCAGAAGAAAACGACTGTGGTAAGCGTGATGAGGAGGAAGATGAAAGGGAAGGTAAAAGAAATCCTAAAAAAAAACAGATAGATAGATGTTTCTCTTTTTCTAATAAATCTGAACCTTCATATTACTTTTAATAAATCTACATGTATATTTTTAGTGGTACACTGGTAAAGGCTTAATTGCAGCTTCACCGTAGAATCCACCATATTTTCTAACATAAAAGTTAAAGGAAAAAAGTTCCATGTTAGGGGTATCTTTTTTTAATCCTTATAAATAGATTATGCATTTTTTGTCTAGCGTCCCGATGATTCTTCACCATTAATTTGTGAAAACTAAAATTAGTAAGCAAGTGGATGCACAGTTACACACAAATCAAACGTGAAAACAGCACATAGTCTCACTTCATAATATATCATTGGGTGGTTGTGCCTTTGACTAGAACTTTAGTAGTCACTAATCGACCATGTAGTGATGACTTTTTCTCAACCTGACCCACACCCCAAAATTTTAAAAACATAAAAACACAAAAATTGGTGTGGTGTTCATGAAAATTATTAAAACTATTATCCTACTCAAAACGCACTATTATTCATAATATTTATTTGGATGTGTGGTTCAAGACGGCATAAATTGACCCAAACCTAACGAGGTGGGTACCCATTAATCCTAATGAGATTGATAAGTTTCAGTCATTCAGAGGTTATGCCAACCAAACACAAACCAATGATTCAATTGTTAATCACCCACTAAGAGATCACTGAAATAATGAAAGATATGTAGCTCTTCTGTAAAGAATGTATGGTGTGAATGTAAGTGACCTGTAATTATATCTAGCTCTTGCTAAAAGAATTGTATAACATTAAAATCATCAGAAATAAACATCAACAACTTACAACAATTCAGTATTTAAGCTTGATCAAAAGCTTCATCTGTGAGGAATACTAGAAAATATGTACTATATATTATTATAAAATACACTAAACATAATTTAATTTTAGTTGCTGGACTATGAAACAACATACAGAATAAATTCCAGAATCAATACAACTTATACATGGGGAGAATACAATGATTGCACAGCTGAGATTTTCACCTGCATGCTGAAGTGCTCGCTGCTTGACGAACTGAGCGGATAAGCCTAGCATTTTAATATGCAACAAATCAGCAGGTGATGATCACAGATGTAGTAACACGGCTCATTCACAAGCGGGTTTGGTATCAAAGCTTGTCAAGCAGATGGCGAAGGCTTGGAAGGCGGAGAGTGGGTAAGAGTAGTCCATGGTGAATATATCTTTCCCAATCTTTCCAAACTGTAAGATTACCCTTTCTTGCTCAGCGGGAGAAACATTATGAGACGGATCAACAGAAGCTACAAGCTGAAAGTTCTTAACAGATGCCACTGTAACACGACCCATGAAGTTTAGGCACCAACACTGGAGCTGCTCGTGCCATCTAGGAGACTTGTTTTTTAGTACCAAGGAGTCCATCGAGCCTTGGCTCGGTTCAGGTAGCTCTGATAGGCAGCCAGAGTACGAATCTGTCATAGCACTTTTTTCTTTCAGTGCTGGTGAGGGGGGAAAAGGTTCACTGAATATTTGAGGTAATGATGTTGGGGTTGGGGCGATGCCCCCTTCCTGAATAGCTGAGATAGGTATAGAGTTCATGATGCAATGCACTCTTCTTGGCCCTCTAGTCCAGAGAGCATTTAGCTCATAGGAAATGGTGCCAACAAGATTGTTACATGCTGGAACTCTTGGTGACACCTGCTTAGAATTAAGTCTCACACTTGGTCGACGATTTGGATGAACTGCAGCGTCATGTGGAGGTAGGTTGTCATATATAGCAAACTTGGTGCCCCAAAAATTAGACCTGCCAAATGTATAATAAACACGTTGAGATTATAAGGGGCAGGATGAAAAGAGGATATAAGGGAAATCATTTTCTATTGACCAAAACTTGCCTCAGTTTACCAACATATTTGTTGCTGGCTCGAGAAAAATCGTCTGTACCCAAGGATATGACGAAGTCGGTGCCTGTGGCCCTTCTTATCTTTCTGGCGGCTAACAACAACTTGTTACTCTCATGCTCCGCTATACAATTGCGACAAAACCAAAACAAGATGCTTCAAATGCATGGATCATAAAATACAAAAAAAGAAAAAATGACGGTGCTAACAATAAACCACAATCTGAGTCCAATAAATAAATTTAAAAAGCTCATGAATTTAGAGCAAGTTGAAATTCAAATTCATAGTCATGAATGCAAACTTGAAGAGTAACTTAAAGATGATAAATTTGAAAATTGACATCCCTTGTCTTATGGAATGTTTCAGTAATGAAATGCTTACATGGCACCAAACCTAAGTACAACACGAAGGTAGAAGTTTCTCTGTTCCTCCTAATAAAGCACTGGATCGGATAATCACAGGGACCGGGCTATTCATACACATAAGGAAAGAGAACATAAGAATCATAAAAAATCTAAGGGCCAAGAATAATTTGGATTAGACTAAAAAAGGGGTGAAGAATTTATTACTTGCTTCAATGAAATAGGAAATGTGATCCTTCCGCATTGCTGAGGGGTTTTGATGATATCTTTAGTGACAGACCTCCATGATTTACATACCGAAGCACAAAAAACAACAACAGCACGAGCAGGCCAAGATGTCTCACTCTCTTCAACCCTACGGATTATGTCCAGCAGCAATTCAGGAGGTAGACTCGCCCATTGTCCCTGTTGAATAGGTTCAATTGGAGTTACATCCGGAGCAACATGTGACTTTGACCGACATAGCCAATTCTTGGTGTCGGAACCCCGCTTTGATATGCTACCTATCCCATTTTTCATCCCCTTGAGTTCGCGGACTATACTTTTGAATGACATGTTTCCACACCTTACAAACTCCACAAATCCAAACAAAAGCTTCTAGCTTGGTGATCCTAACAAAACACAAAGGCAAAGACTCATGATAAGTCGACAACCAAACAAATATAACCATTTAGTTCCTTGTAACAAATGCAATTCATGCAAACATTGTTGTATGCATTCAAAACATCACCAACAAAAATTTCTAGCATCAAGTCAACAACTAGAATCCTCTAAATTGAGCAACTCACTTCAAAGTTTAGAGCTTAAAGTGATTATTTAATATGCATTCATCAATGGTTGATACTACATCAAAATTCAATCTTTGAATTGGTTACTTAAGTCAAATCCATCAAAATTCAACTGCAATTAAAATGATAAGTAATGAATATAATCAAGGTTTATTATGGTCAAGGCAATACCTACAAAATTAAAATGCTGCACTAAAATTTCAAGAATTAAAATTTCCTGTGTTCTAATTAACTTCACATGCTCAAAAAAAAAATCTATCACATTTTGCCATCTAAAACTAACATAAAAAAATAAAAAAATAAAAAAAAAACAAAACGAGACAATAGATCTAAGAAACAAAAAAGCCCCAAAAAAGAAAAAACGTGAAATTTCCATAAAAATCTGAAATTGAACAAAAGGGACTAACCTGAACGAAGAAAAAATGGATCAATAGCAACAATAACACTATAGAATACGGATCTAAGAAGAAAAAACAAAATCGGAGAAACACGAGCAAGAAGAGGAGAGAGAGAGAGAGAGAGAGAGAGAGAGAGAGAGTTATTTGAATTTATGGCGAAAGTAAGAAGAACGAGAAGTGGGCATCGTTTACTTCTTCACCGCCACCGCGATTCTGGAGAATCGCGTTTGGGATTAAGCTTTTTCATTATCATGTAGTAGCATTTTATTTATTTATGAATAATGAATTAACTTTATTTTGTTTATTTATTATGTTGGTGAAAGTGAAATGTGATCTGCTTTTGAACTCAACGTGCCCGTCGTGTCAGTGTTTGTGATTTTCTTCTTCTTATTGAATTAACCCTTGATTTATTGTATTCTCTTTAATCATTTTCATTTAATTCTATCTTATCATCAATGCAAATAAAACTGTATGGGTCAAAGAGAAAATATGAATGGTAAAACTTTCCTTAACCATGGACCAACATAAACTAACTGTGTTTAGTTTTGTGGTGAAGAAAATTGGATTTAATTTTGTATATTTGGAAGAAATATGTTGCTCTTCATGTAAGTGAAAAATATGAGAAAATTGATTTTTTTTTAATTCGTTAATTGATAGGATTTGAAGAAGATTGTTTGGTTGAAAAAGTAGACGTATATTAGGTTGTCATACCTATATTATCGAATTATTTTCTTTCCTTTTTTCTAAGCTCTTTCAGTTAACTATCTCTCAAATGGTTTTTTTTATGTGCGGAAGTAGTTAGGAGGCTCGTAAGTGTCAATGTGTTAAATAGGATAAAATGTGCATGAGTTTAATATCGCTTTGTTATGTAAATAAATGGTGTTGGATGTTGTGTGAAGATAAAAAAAAAGTTTGTGGTTTAAAGTGTTGTCTCGTAAATATGTTACGTCTCGTAGTGATTAGGTAGCGGGTTGATCTAAGTTAGGATTCAGCATGGTGGTAAATATTTAATTTATCCATGGTGGGATAAGATTTGGTCAAGAGAATTGGTTTCTTTGGAGGTTTCTCTTTTTACTTTGAGTTTCTTAGATGTGAAGTGTTGAATTCATTGTTTTGGAGGTCGTGACTTTGGATGAATTTTTCCCGCATTTTTTCTATTTTTTGCTTTTTGTTTGAGTAACAAGTTGACGGGTAAGAGACTTTAGATTATATGACTACTTTGTGTTTGGTCAATTTTTAAAAAACACAATAATATGCTCTTTAAGCAAAATGAAAGCTTCATTAGTCATATATATCACATAAAAATTCAATCTTCGTGATGGTTTAAAGGGAAGAACAAAAGTTTTGATTTTGATTCTTATAAAAAAAAGTTTTAATTTTGAATTAAATAAATGGTGGAGCAATCCTCTCATATGCTTTGGTATCATTGATCATTTGTTTCTTTAAAGTGTTTTAGTTTTGTTAATTTTTTTTTTAATGCTAACCGATGACTTTAAAACATTGTTTTTTGTTTTTTACATTGATTTTAAAACATTGTTTAAACAACCGATAGTGATAATTTTTTAATAGAAGATTGTGTAAGTATTACTTTTATAAATGTTTGACTTGTATTTTTAAGATAATATTTCTAGATACTTAAAAAATGTCTTTTTGGTTTAGAAGTCTTAACTCAACTGGCAAATGTCGAAATTGTAAAGTCAGACGTCGTGATCCAGGTTCGAACCCAGGACCTCACAGTTGTGTGTGAGTTTAATTTCAGTGGATTACCACTTCATCTAAGACAAAAAAAAATGTCTTTTTGATACTTGTTAGAATGAACGATTTTTTTTAATGGTTTCACTTGTTTTGGCTAGTAGCTGTATTGTTTTTTTTTTATTTTTAATTTTAATACTTTGACACTTATTGTAACTCTTGCTTGTATTTTGTGTCTACTCTTGACAATTCGTAAGTAGTTTGCTAATGTATTTTTTAGGTTCTTAAAAAGAAGTCAAACCAAACAATACATATAATAAAAGTACCTCACTCACTATTTTTGTTTCAATTTTTTCTTTTCTAAATCAAAATTGCAATTATCAAAGAATATATAGGATTACTAGATTCTAAATTAAGACTATGTTCAATGGCAGCCAAAAAATCTCCTTCATGAAACATTTACTTGTGAAAAGTTATAACAACTTGTGTATAGATTTTGTTGATTTGGAGTTGGAATCTTTATTGTTTTACTTTTTTATTTTTTTTTCAAAGTTTTATTTATTTGGGTTTTCCATGGAAATGTTTTTAACCATTCATAGATTATAGATGTGTTGACTTGGGTATTGATCTAGTCCTCCAAGTTTATTTGTGTTTTCCTTTTTATTAATATATATATTTTAGTATGTTATCGGATAATAGAAGATAGTTGTGGGTGTCAACATAGCTGAAATGTCATAACTATCACTTTTGGCTTTCAATCTAATGAAACTTGTTAACACAAAATTACTCTAAAGTAGTAATTTTGTATTACAAACTATAATTTTAAACTTTAAAAAGTGAAATTTACCATTTTTCACCAATTTTACACAGTATTTTTATTTTTATTCTCTCAACCAATACCTTAAGAAAACGATTTAGCATTACCCTAAAAAAATATAGTATCCAGATTATTGATGTGGTAGTTTTTAATAACAAATAATTAGTCTTCTTTTTCAAAATAAAATTACCAAAAAGAAGTTAAGCAAAACAAACTATATTTGTATTCGAAAATTCAATAATATAATATTTTGTATAGATAATTAAGCAAAAAAAAAAAGTAAATATAATGACTTGTGAGTCACATACAAATTATTAATTAGAGGGCACAATTTTTTTTTATGAAATTAGAGGGTACAATTAAAAAATAATCAATATTATATTAAAAATTAAAATTGGCATTCATTTTAAGATTTTTTTTTCTTCCAAATGAGCTAAAATTTGGAGTGATATAAGGATATGTAGAGCAATTCAATTGTATGTGTTATATATTTATTTTTTAATACGAGCTACGTTTTTTAAAGTTTTAATCTTTTGAAACTTTGATCTAGTGATAAAAAGTAAATCTTTATGCTCGAAAATATTAGGTTTGAGTCTCGCTGATGTCTTTGGTGAGAAATGTTTTGAATTTAAATGTTTTCCTTAGCTTAAAATGAATATGGATTTTTTGTTTGTAGATATAGATATTTATTCTCAAAATAGAATAATATAAAAGTGTGTTAGAAATCTGATCTGAGAGGGGGAGAAGTGAGTCAATGGCTTGGAGTAAGCCACAACACTCACTCATCACCACACCCCACAAATTCACAAAACAACCTTAAACCATAAACAAGGTTTGGTCTGAAACATCCTCAAAAGTCTTAGTTTTTCTTCCTTCCCAAGTTTCCGTGTCAATGGCTTCTTGTATATCTACTCCCTCTCCTTCTCCTAGATTACAACTCACCAAAACAAACCACCTTCTTGTTGCAGCTTCACTCCCTCTCTATCACAGTAAGTCTCTCTTTCTAATACATTTATTTAGTCATTTCTGTATCACTTTGTTGCTGATTTTGTTGGTTTTGTTTGAAGGAAGTAAATGTGAATTGAACAGAAGAAGTTTAGCTTTTAAAGGAATTATGGCAACTGGAGTTTCAGTTATGGCTTCCTCTCTTACTTCACAAGCTCAACCATCTCAAGGTTAGTTATTCAATGCTGCTGCTGCCTCACTTTCACTTATGTCATTTCTGACAAGTATTATTTTCAAGATTTGAATCGCGGATCTCAATCGCTATCGCGTTGTATTAGGTTTTTATATTAGGTCTAACTCATCCTTAAAGAACTAGTTTGTGAATTGAGGGGAGTCACTCTTTATAAACTCTAGTCAAACCTTATGTTCAATGTGGGACTTGGTTTTTGCAAATACGTTGCGGGCAGAGGCATCAAAAACTGAGGGAGGAACTTTTTCCACCTTAAATCACTTTGGATGTACACATCTGAAAAGAAAAACACGGTTTTTGTGCCGTCCGGATGTGTGTTTCCAGACAAATTATGTTTTTGTGCCGTCTGGTTGTATACTTCCGGACTCATTTGTGATTTTTTTTAAAATATGGGTTATTTTATTCTATATGCTTATATGCATGACTTTTTTCTTTTTCAGAGAAGGAACTTGAAAGATTACCATACAAAGCAGAAGGGTACAATTATTGGAAATGGAAGGATCATAAAATTCACTATGTTGTGCAAGGAGAAGGCCCTCCTCTTGTTCTTATTCATGGTTTTGGTGCATCTGCATTCCACTGGAGGTTTGTTTTGTCATTGAAATCTTACGCCTTTTTTAGTTTTATTGCTTAGTTAATGCTTAATCCGAAAGGGAAAAAATTAAGAAAACCCTTGAAGATTTGAGTGTGCCCTTCTATATGTGCTGTTTATATTTTTAGTCTAACTTCCAATTCTCTGCGTTTTCAATTTTGTTCCTTCTTTTATATGCATTTAGAAATTGCAATATGCCTAAATAAGTGATTATAAAACAAGATCCTAAGTAACACTAAACTGCAATCAATCTGTGCAGGCATAACGAAGTTAATGTCAGCACTTAGAAATACAGTAAACATGTTTGTATGTTTATACATGCACGCATCAATGCATATCTGAGATTCTGATGTCTGTACTCCTAAAGGGAAGAGAAGAGGAACATTAAATTGATATAATTGATTTAACTAATCTACAAAAATGGGAGAGCTCCACTTTCTAGATTAAATGTTATGCCTGCATGAAATATAACTTATCGCTCAGTCAACTCAGTTGCCAAATAACAACATTCAAAAACTTAATTACAAGCATATATATAATGAACTGCTATACTAGTACTAGACTATTAATTGTTAACATTTAAAGCATTTTGCTTATTATCACTCCACAATTTAGTACACTTGAAGCACATACAATTACTATTTTTTACTTCCAGCTGATAAATATTATTAACTCAGAACCTTCGCATAAATCTTAATATGTACTTCTCACTTTTTTCGTTGATGACAAAGGGAATATCCTGCCTGATATAGCATGTAATGTGTTAACAAATATGCTGTTAAATACTGTAAGTAAATGTGATTGTTGCTATAGCTCTTTCTTGTAAGACAAAAAGATAGAGTGTTCTGTCTCTGCAGTGGCCACAAATGATGATAAGTGAAATGCCATAAATGTTAACAGCTATATATTAATCAAAAAATTAAATTCCTAATGTGATTGTTACTATAGCTCTTTCAAATGTTTGTTACAGTGGCCGTAATTGTCTGTCCGAAAAGTTAATTTTTAGTTATATAGTCATATATCTTTATACACTTTATTTACATATCTCCAGATACAATATTCCAGAGTTGGCTAAGAAACACAAGGTTTATGCCTTAGACTTGCTTGGATTTGGGTGGAGTGACAAAGCACTCGTCGACTATGATGCCATGGTGTGGAGGGATCAAGTCGTGGACTTCATGAAGGAAGTTGTTAAAGAACCAGCAGTTTTGGTTGGAAATAGGTAATTACTATAGTACCTAGAATCAGATCGAATTATAAGGCTGAAATAGCATATTCTTCTTTATTCCATGCACTTCCCTTAATTCTAGAAATTTAGTCTGTCGTGGCAAATACAATGGTGTTGATCGCTGGTCGCGACAAAGAGTTGTTTGTTCAAATTTCGCTGCGCTACAGTGCTATAGTGCCGCTATCAGTTAACACTTTGTTCTAAATTGCATATTCTAGAACAATAGTGATTTGTTCAAATTAGACTGCTGCAATGTTTAGCTTTTCATAAATTACCATAGAACTTTCCATAAATTACAATATCTGCTATATTGATTCTTTTCCTATTTTTTTTCGAAAAAGTTAATACTATGGCATGATGTCTTTTCAGCCTTGGAGGATTTACTGCTTTGATTGCAGCAGCTGGGTTGCCTGAGTCTGTCACTGGGGTTGTTCTACTGAATTCTGCAGGACAATTTGGTGATGGAAATAAGGAAAGTAAAACTTCCGAGGAAACAGCTCTACAAAAGTTTTTCCTAAAACCTTTGAAGGAAGTTTTCCAGCGTGTAGTTCTTGGATTTATATTCTGGCAATCAAAGCAACCCGCTCGGATTGAATCAGTCTTAAAAAGTGTAGGTTACATGATATCTTCAACTTGGATTTAATTAAATGCTTGATAGGTATTAAAGTTCAAACTTTGACAACTATATATTAATGAATAAACTTTCACCGAATAGGCTCATCAAGGCATATTTGTGTCACCAGAATGTTAGGACGTTTTTATATTATTGTTAGAATATGAGAAAATATCTTTGACATTATATTAGAGTACCTTAGTTTATCGCTTAGGATTAGTTTCTAACCGTAGAGTATCTTAGATTGTCTCCTAGGATTAATCTCCATATTACGTGGTTATTATTGTGATTTGTTTCATGATTTTCGTATTTATTTTGGATTATGTCTACGTGTCCTTATAAATAGGGATTAGTGGTTAGTATTTTGTATTAAGCTATTATAAACAGTTTTCTTTTTCTTACTATTCCTCTTATCCTTTTATCTAAAATCCATAAATTCGACTATTAAGAATCATATTTACGAAGCTTGTAACTTTAGTGAGACTGTTTATTTCCATTCAAGAACTTTCTTCTGCTTGTTTTTTTATTACTAGGTGTTTCCAATTAAACACTATTCATTTTACTTAAATGGCACTGTATATAAGTTTGATTGCGTAGCTTGTCAATGCAGGTGTATAAAAACTCTTCCAATGTGGATGACTATCTTGTGGAATCTATAACAAGGCCAGCTCAAGACCCCAATGCCGGAGAAGTTTATTACAGGTGCATGACCGCTTCCGTTCTAGTCAGTCATTGTATGTGTTGTCGGATTGCCTGTATAGTGTGGCATGGCAGATTCAATGCCTGCTGTCATAGCTACAATGCCAACTATGTCCATCATAGGCCACAACATCGTTATATGAATATGTCTCCATTGGAAATAAATCTATAACAAGGCTGCAATTTATATTCATTAATCATCCACCGTACTAATCAACTATATATTTGAATTGTGTTAACCATCTAAATTGTTGTCAAAATTTTATTTCAAAATATCATTTCTCTTTTGGTATATATTGGAAAGTGGCCTGCTAGGCTTTAGCAATGTAGATAAGCTGAGGAAATGCTTGTGTTCTAAACATATAAGTCAACCTTTACTCCGTCCTAGCTAACTGGGAGTTTTGATTATCAGTTTCCTGTCTTAATTATTTTATTACTCTTTGTTTTTAACTTCTACTTGACATATTATTTTATGCAGGTTAATGACACGCTTCATGATGAATCAAAGCAAGTACACTCTAGATTCTGTGTTAAGCGAACTCTCTTGCCCGCTGCTTCTGCTATGGGGTGACCTTGATCCATGGGTTGGTCCAGCGAAAGCTAATAAAATCAAAGAATTTTATCCAAAAACAACTCTTGTTAACTTGCAAGCTGGGCATTGCCCACACGACGAGATACCTGAGCTTGTGAACTCAGCTTTATTGGATTGGCTCGCCACCCTTACTCCTAAAGTTTCTCTCCAAACAGTTTGAACATTGTATAACCTTATATGTATAGCTAATCAAACGTTATTCTTGATTAAGTTTTGAGATTCATGCTGTTGGACGAAGTCATCACCATACAATGTATAGGAAAGCCAGTTAAAAATACTCAGGATAGTGGAAAATGACAACACACATAGACTATGGTCATGTTTCTGCTTCCCTGCACTTTTTGAAGACCATGTATGCATTCAATTCTTACATTATATAGAACTTTCTCTTTCGTTAATCGAGTTATATTTGAATTTTCTCCTTCAAACATTAACGAATAGAAGTGTATTGCTATTTAGTTATCTAGAAGTCAATAGATAAGTTCAAATAACTCAATCGAAACGGACTCTAATTCTCAAATCTTTTTATCATATCTTGAGTATTATACAGTTACACAAAAACTTTCAATATAATGGTTCAGTTAACTTTCTGTTAAGATAGAGTAACAAACTTGACAGTTGGCTAACAACCTGGCCAGCTGGCTAACTAACTTGTAACGTACACTAGAGTTAATACACACTGGCATGCATGATGATGATAATATGATATGATATTTATAGAAAGTTAATTAATTAATTCTTATACACCGATAGGATAAAGAGGATCTAACTCTAAATTGGATGGACATAAATGACAGCTAGTTTAAGTTTAGGGTGAACTCAACGTGGACCAAATAAGTAGGCAAGATAAAGTAGGGGTAAATTGGAGATTTTCACATGACACACTAGCACTGTGAAAATAATAGTGGAAGGTTCCATTGGAATAAAGAATCTACGTTGTGAACCGTCTGATTGAAAAGAAAATGAGATCAGAATTCAGTCACAAATAATAAATATCTGAAAAGAAGAGGAAGTAGGTCCCACAGAAAGAAACACAGTAGTTTCATTTCATTCTATTCCGTTACTTCACTATCTTATTCTCAGTAACGTTGCTCTCAGTCACATATCACATTTCTCAACCTCCATTCATTTTCTTCGGTTTGTTATACTATCTTCTTTAATCATAATAACTTGTTGTTTAATAAAGATTCATTCATCATTCTAATTACTAAGAAATCATCATCAAGTGAAAATGGCTACAAATAACAACAATGAACAAGAATCAAAGAAAGCAACTCATTCTTCTTCTTCTAAGATTGAGTTGCCTCCAGTTGTTGCGTTGAATGAAAGAATACTTTCTTCCATGGCTGATAAGAAAGATGCTGCTGCTCATCCATGGCACGATTTAGAGATTGGTATTACTATTATTAACTAACTCTTTTTTCTGTTTCTTTATTTTCTCATTGTTGTTTCTGCTTCAACAATCTCTCTGTAGTTTTTAACAATATCTGCATTTACCGTTATTTTCATAAATACAGGACCAGGAGCTCCATCTGTTTTCAATTGTGTAAGTTTCTTTTATTTCTTGTATTCTTTTTTATTCATGCATTCAGTGTTTGTACTTGTAGTTAATTCAACTAAACAAAGTCTTAATAAATGTGGTAATCTCATTTGCATTCTGTAAAATTTCTGTCTCATTAATGGTGTAAAGGGAATTCTGTTATTGTAGGTGGTTGAAATTGGCAAAGGAAGCAAGGTTAAATATGAACTTGACAAGAAAAGTGGACTTATTAAGGTATCATTTACATTCGATGGGAAAAAATATAAAGGCCGTTTCTTTTAAGGGAATCATATTATAATTTACCATTTCTTCAATTCTGCCAAATTAATTGTCAGCACTTATTTTCCTTTGCAAGCACCGTATTTTACATGTCTAAGTTTTTAGGAGTAAGATTGTTAATGTTTAATGTTTAGGTTGCAAAGTGGTTTGGTTTATAGTATAGACAGGTAGGTTAAAAAGATAATTCAACTACTTTGAATGCGCTGTGGTTTCATATTATGTGTTATTGAGCTATGTACTTCAGATTGAAGGTGTGTTCCGTGTCCAATACATCGGTGTCTGACATGATACCAACACATGAGGTTGCATTCAATCATTTGCTATAGGTGTCATTGTTAATGCTTCATAGTTATTGAGTTATTGGATGTTTCAATGTATGTGTATGTGCTGCTTTATGTAGATAATGCTTTGGTTTCTGGATGTAAAATTTGCGTTTGTTTGTTCTGAAGCATAACTAACAAATGGGCTGAATAACTTAGGTTGATCGGATTCTTTACTCATCAGTTGTCTATCCACATAACTATGGTTTTATTCCAAGAACCCTTTGTGAAGATGAAGATCCCTTGGATGTCCTAGTTCTGATGCAGGTAATACTGCTTACAGAATTTATTTTAAAGCTAGTTTATGGAAATAGTTGTTTACTGTGAAATTTGCATCTGCCTTTAAATTGAAACTTGTATTTTGAATAGGAGCCTGTGATACCTGGTTGTTTCCTTCGTGCCCGTGCTATTGGATTGATGCCTATGATTGACCAGGTAACAGTTGTTTCCCACTGCACGCACTCGTGCACAACTACGCATGTATGGTTGCATGTATGCTATTGAATTTGCTATTGAATTATACCTCAACTCTATGTGGCTGTCCTGTGATTTGAAATGAAGATTACAATTCCCTAGATTGTATCTGATATTTTATATGCAATAGTGAAATTTATCACCATTAACATTTTAATCCCTCATACAATTTTAACACAATTTTAGCTTAAGAGTAATATATATGATTGGAATAGGTGTATATTTCAATGAACCAATGAGAATAAAAGAAAATGGTGCAAGGAAAATTGTTGCATGCATTATTTGGCAATACTATTAGAGGGATCAACATGAAAATATGTCATGAACCTACTCATAAGCTTAAGCTGTTAGATGAAAACATGCGAATGTTATAGTTTGTATGCTGAATTGTTTTTTGAATAATGCAACTAGCATGGATCAAACTTTTGTCGACTTAGTCATAGAGACTCTTATACCAAATCATAAACCAGATATTCTAGAAGCTTACTATGCTGTTATATGAAAATAAACGAATGATTTTCTTTTATAGTCTAACAATGTGCTACAGATATAAGTGAATGCAATGGCATGCTTTGAATTTTCCAATTTGGGTGCTTGAAATATGAACAATGTGCTACAGATATATGTGAATGTCATGACAAGCTTTGACTTTTCCTCCCTTTGAATTCTGTCACAGGGAGAGAAGGATGACAAGATCATAGCAGTTTGTGCTGATGACCCTGAGTACCGCCATTACAAGGACATCAAGGAGCTACCTCCACATAGGCTTGCTGAAATTAGAAGATTCTTTGAGGACTGTATCCTGTTATTTGCAATGAAGAACTGATAATTTTTTACAATATGTTCATAGGTGCTTTATTTCACCATGATCCTTTAAATGCTTTCACCAGTGATTCTGTTAGTGTTATTCCCATATATGTTGTGTGTCCTTAACTTTCCACACTAGACAAGAAGAATGAGAACAAAATAGTCAATGTTGAAGACTTTCTACCAGCTGAAGCTGCTGTTAAGGCTATTGAACACTCCATGTGAGCTCCTATCCTGTTGATAGCTTCTACTTTTTCCATTGGTGTTCAAATGATTCATTAAGGTTTCACACATGAGTTTTTTCTTCTCTTTCCCTTTTTTGCAGGGATCTATATGCTGCTTATGTAGTCGGAAACTTAAGGAAGTGACTTCTTTGGACACTGGCTAGCAGCAAATTGCAGTCACATATCAAGTATACTTGTAAATGTCTATGAAGATCATCACTTTGATTTGTTTTTCATTTTATCGCGCTATGCTACGATGATTGGCTTCTACGAATTGACGCCTGAATCTTTTGTTTTGCTTTTCTTCTATTAACAACAGTCACTGTGCTGTACCACCAAGATACTTTAGATATATGGTAGTGTATGGTACATTCAAATAATAAGCACTTTTTCTTTCTTTAAAATTTCCCCCTCCACGGGAGGGTAGGATTTGATTGCAATACATTTTTTCTTCTTTCATTAAAGTCTTGAAAAAAATATAATCAGATCTACATCATTTAGAGTCCAAAAGGTTTAAGTGGTTATCCCAACATTTAATCAGATCTACATCATTTAGAGTCCATGACTTCTTAAAATCCACACTCGTATGGAAGTACAAAAAATACACCGTTTTGTCCCTATCCGAAAGTGTACTTCTGGACGGATGCAGGCATTAAGAAGTCATGGAGATAAAAGCAGCTCCCACAATAGAGTTATTATATGTTTTTGGTTAGCCCGACATTGTAGTTCAAGTGACACGAACTTCTTAGATCGTATCTTACTTGGGTCGTTTTCTTGCCTCTATTTTAGTCTATCCATTCATTTCTTGCAACAAATGGTTTTACCTCTATTTGTGCAAGTCAATTAGTTCATTTTTCACGTCAAGGCTTACAATTGTTGTCATTGTAAAAGTGAAATTTTTCTTCTTTTTTCCTGACGGGTATTGACTACATGTTTACTTATAGGTAATGAGATTTTTTTGACACATAAGACATGAAGTTTAATGTTAAAAAAAACACTCAAAATAGTGAAGTTTAGCACAAAATAGTACTAGTTTTGTTTTAGAAATTGTCATTCATGAAAAGTGAAATATTTTAGTATTTTATGAATAAATAATGTAATACTTTGTGCATAGTTTTTTTTAAAACATACTTTATGCATAGTTATACACTTAAAATTCGAACTCCTTTTTGTTTAAACTCCAAGCAGCTATATGCCAATATTACCCACACAATGATCATTTTTATCTTAGGAATTTACCCAAAATGATTTTTGCTTACAAAATACAGCAATGCAATCTTTACTTTTAATATTGACAAGTACTATTAAACAAAGATTCCTTCAAAAAAAATTAAACAAAGATAATATATAGTTATATTTCTATATGTATTACGTGAAATTGGTAGAAGAAAAAAACACATAAAAATAAAAAAGTTTCCATTGCCGGGAATCGAACCCGGGTCTCCTGGGTGAAAGCCAGATATCCTAACCGCTGGACGACAATGGAATTCATGTCCATTATATAAACTTTTTGTTATTTATTTAATTATAAAATTAAGATCTTTTAGGTTAGACTTGCTTGAGACTTGAAACTGCAGATGTTTGGCCAATTTAATTTAAGCTCTCAACTTAAGTGAATAATTTTCGCATTCAAATAAAAAAAATCTAGAGAATTATTTTTTTATTTTTTTCTTTCTCACATTCAAATATATGATTGCATTACTTGTTGGATACCTTAAGTTTTGATCTCCATGTGCTTATGTTTGGTTATATAATTTGGGCATGATGATTTGGCATATTTTGCACTGAGATCTATTAATCATGATTATGCTAAGGATTTTGCTTTAGGTATAGCGTATGCCAAGCACCTGCATTGACACAATTGCCATTATTTGAGTTTGGATATACAAGTTGTTATTTTTCTAGTGTAATAATTACGCCATAATTTTATGAGCAAATTGCACTCACCTCCCCTAAGGTTTTATTAAAAGACATTTACCTCCCCTCTAGTTTAGGAAAAATATTAATCTCCCTTAATTATTTCATGATTGTGGCACTTTCCCCCTTGGACACTAACAGTGTTACTTTTAACGGTGCACACCAAAAATATCTGCCTTCATCTTCATTCACAGTCCTGCACACGCACATTGGTTCAAAAGACATTGTGTTTATACGTTTTCTCCAATTTTCAATATTTCTTCATCTCTTCAACTATTTTCCTCGTTTTTATTTTCTGCATTTTATCATTCAAGTTTTTTTTTCATTCTATGAAATTCAACTCTGTGCATATGAATTTGGAGCATAAGGTGTTTGTTAATTTGTCTGAGTGAAATCTATTTGTTTTTTAACCATTATCCTCAAGCAATGGAACTGAAGCTGTTTTTTTGAATCAATGGAACTTTAAATTGGTAATTGTGGGGGAAATAAAAAGATATTATGAAGACATGGTAGCTGTTTCTACAATGTATAAAAGGAGCTTGAATTAGGATACATGTTGTGGATAATTGTTTGTTATCCTCACTAAAATATTGGCAACTAATAGGAATATCCATTCTGTCTGTTATCCATTTTGCTTGTTACTATTGGCATTACTTGTTATCGTTGCTGAAATTTTGTGTGTTACCTTGACTAAATAATTGGCTATTTGAAAGGAATTTCCATTTGGTTTGTTATCGTGACTAAAAGGAATTTCCATTTTGTGTGCACCGTTAAAAGTATTGTTAGTGTCCAAGGGGGAAAGTGCCACAATCATAAAATAATTAAGGGAGGTTAATGTTTTTTTTAAACTAGAGGGGAGGTGAATGTCTTTTACTAAAACCTCAGGGGAGGTGAGTGCAATTTGCTCTAATTTTATGCGAACTTATTTCTTTTAAGGTTCATTTTGTGCGTACGATAGAATGGATATATGATAGGATATAAAGATAAAATTTATTTTTTGAAGAAATAAGGATGAGTTATGTTAGTGATAGAATAAACATTTGATAGTCATCTAAGCTTACCTCACTTAATAAGAGATAATGCATAACATATGTAGGTGTTGAGATTCAAACGTTATACACCTCATTTATTCACTTTTAAGGTGAATTTCTCTATCCGCTACACTAGACCAAAAAAAGAATAAACACTTGATACACATATAATAACAAACAAAATAACATTATTTTATCATGTCTTGTGTTTGATACATCAACTAACCACACAATCTTAAACAAAATGACGCAACCAAATGAAAAAAGTAATAAAAAATATCACGCGTTATTTTAATCAACTCCATATGTTCTTTTTAACTGTCATTTTAGAATTTAACTATCCAATTGATCTTATAATGAAACCATTGTTATAGGGAACAAAATTAAAAACGAATTTTGTTTAAAAAAACTAATTGTTTTTAGTTTTGATGAAAAGAATTAGTGAATTGATTTGATAGTTTTGATAAATTATACCATTAAACTATCAAAACTAAGTATATGTTTGGTTTTGTGGAGGAAAAAAAATTAGTGAATTGATTTTACAAAATTGATTTAAACTAAAAATGAGTTGAAGGTAAAGTGATTTGTGTTTGGTTTTATTCATGTAAAAGTTTGTTGAACAATACATTTGAGTGTAAAATTCAATTCCATAATCATAAGTTACGGGTTTTAATTTCAAGTAGGATCAAAACATGTCAATAAGTGAGAATTGTTTTTGTCGGTTAATTAGTGTCCAAAAAATTACCCCCTTCGTTCTTTTTAGTTGTTTTTTAGGGTTGTTTATCCATGACAATAAAATTAATAAATATTGTTATTTTTATGGAATTTTCATATAATATTCATAATTATTAATTTTCTCGTTTCACCTACTTTTGTGTCTGCTATAAATACTTAATGATATCATTAACAAAAAATAATAATTAATATTGTATTAAACTTTAAAATGACAAGTAAACAAGAACCAAAAATTTCTACTAAAACAACAAGATAAAAAATTTATTTGATAGAAAACACATTATTTGAGGATTTCATCGACAAAATAAACATACATGAAGGAGAATGTGGTGACATGAACCCGACAAAAGTTGTAACACCGGAAACAAACCATATATATTTGATGAGAAATGTTATTTAAACAACTCTTTGTTGTGACAACTTGTTATACAACTAAAATATACAAAGAAATTTAAGTATTGGCATAAAAACCAAATTAATAGAGAGAGAAAGTAATAGATATTACCAAAGGAAAAAAATGAACTTTGTCCGTGATTATTTGTGTTTTTTTTGTTTTGTTTTGCAAACAAATTACTCACTCAAAAAATTAGGATGACCACAACCAAAACAATTAGGTGATTGTTTGTGTTTTTTAAATTTCATTTGTTTTTTTCTTCCATAAAAACAATGACATTTTCTTCACATTCATTTCTCACATCTACAATTCATAAACCATTAGTTTTGAGGGTATTCTAATTGATACAGGCGCTTTATTTATAAATTAAAAAAAACTAATACAAGAGCTTAATCGTTACTTGAATTCAAGTTTCACTCAATGGTGATGCTTTCACACACAATAGATTATATATCACATCGCATTACAGACAAAAAGGATTTAAGAGTGATATCTTTAGGTTATTAGTATTTTAAACACATGCACTATGGAAATTGTGTTGTACTATTTAGTTTTCCATAAATAAATAAAGACAGAAATAAAGAACATAGTTTATACCATATCGTTTGTATTTTTTGATACGCAAGTACCTAATTGGCTCCCTCTTTACTTCAACTGTGAATTCTCACATTCCTTCCAGCATCATCGTTTAAGTGTCCCTCCAAATCTGGTGGCATAGTATCTGTTTGGCAAAATACATGCAATGAAATCGATCTGTCCATGTTAGCATTTCCTAATGCTTCTGCAATATTCCTACACACACGATCTCTAATATTTATATTAAGACCACAACTCTCAAAATCCCACATAATTTTGATAGATAGATTATCATATTGTATTGTCATTGTTTCTTCAATTGGTTAGGGTTTTGGTTTGAAGAGGAGTTGGTGATGTGGTTAGGGTTTTGTTTGAAGAGGACAAAAGTTTAAATATATATTAAGCTCTTATTAAGTGAATTTTAAGTGAAGGGGAGTTGGTGATGTGGTTAGGGTTTTGCTTTGCAAACTACGTTTAAATACAATATAATGACAAAAGTTGTAATATATATTAAGTGAATTTTTTTGAATCTTATTGCAAACTAATTACAATATATGTGTTGTGTTTGTTGTGATTTGTTTCAAGATATAAAAGCTTACAATCAAAACAAACCAATCAAGTCGATTGTTGAGGGTAGAACACTTTTGTCATACCCCAAATTTGGACCAGTTCAAACCTTTTAGCTGTATTTTAAAGCGGTTTAAAACTTTTCTTATTCGTTCTTTTGTAAAATGGTTAAAACTTTTTTTTTATTGTTTTTTCGTTTTAATCAGTTAAAATTTTGTTATTTTGGTATTTTAAGACAATTTTTTTTTTGCTCGTATTTTAAACAGTTAACTCTTTTATTATTCATTTTTAAGTAGTCAGAGCTTTTTTCTCGTTCGTATTTTTAATGGTTAAAATTTTCCTATTCATTCTTAAAGTTAAAACTTTCTTTTGTTTTTGAACATTTATTTCTCGTTTGTTCGTATTTTTAGACAGCTAAAGTATTTTATTCGTGTCTTGAAACGGCGCAAAATTTAGTCGTCTCAGACAAAATTTCAACAGAGATGTATTATAAAATACCACATTTGGTTATCGAAAGGCACATTTATAAGTTTTATTATTCCATTATTATTTTAACATTTTATTTTATTTTTAATATTTTTCTTTGATTTAATTTTGTTTTAAAAAAAATAATTTCGTTTTTATTTATTTATTAAATTCGAATTTATTTAGTTTTTATTCATTTAATCATTTTTTATATTAAGTCTTTAAGCCCAAGTCCTTTGATCTTATCTCTTTGTCCATGTATCACTACCATATTGGTCCTTGGTCCAAACTTTTTCTCTAAGTTTTAGTGTTGTGCTGTCATTTTGCTTTGGATCCCCTTTGAGGGGTATTTTCATCATTTCTTTGTATCAGAGAATCACAAACACCAATCCATTTCTCTTTCCTCACTTTTTTAGATTAAAACATTCAAAAAAACCAAAAACCATATGAATATGCCATGAACACTCAAGAACACATGTCACCAAAATCAACAATCCGTTTTCGAATCAAATCTAACAGAATCAATTCCATAACAACTTCGACACTAAAACGTGAACAACAGTAAGACTTTTTTTGAATTTGTACACCTGAACAACATTTTCGAATCTTCTTCTCAAACAATAAACAACAACAAATCTCGAGATCCAGTAACAAGGCTCCAAACAAGAACGAATCTTAAGAATACAACGATCCCGAACCAGATTGGAAGAGAGAAGAGTTGAAGTTTTCCGTCGTTAAAGTCTTTTTCTCCGATCTAAATCAGAGGTAAATCTGGATTCGTCCAGTCTGAGCCCACTGTTTTGGCACTAAGCCCAATTCCCTTTATTTTTTCTCTACTTTTTTTTACAATTTACACCACTATTTTCATGTTTTAGTACCTCTTTTCCTTCTAAAAAATTTATTTCTTGCATTTTTAAACACTCTAATTTTTAATAGTTGTTATTATTTGTTACTTTATTTTATTATTTCTTTTAATTTGCTTGTCTTGATATTAATTGTGGTATATTTTATCTCTTGTTTATTTCTATTTAATTTATGTTTAGAATTATTGCATTCATATTTATTTCTTGTCCTTAATTTTATCATCATCATCAATTGCTTAGTGTGTATACACTATAAGAAATTTGCCATATAGCAACGGACACTTTTAGCAACTGCAGAAAAAAGAGTTGCTATAGATAAAATTTAGCAACTGATGTCCCAATACCCCGTTGCTATAGGTTCTTTTAATATTTTTTTCCCTTTCCCACGTTTTATTTCTTTCACACTAACAAAACTAAAAAAAGAAGGGATCCGGATCATCTCCTGCCACATTATCTCATGTGGTCTCTCATGCGCTGTTATCACCCGTCCGATTCATCTAACGGTAAGAGACAAAGGGGAATAAAGGGTAAGATAATAATAAAAAAACATCATCGAAGAGAGAGGAAGATCGAAGAACTTTGGCGACGGACGAGGAACTGTGCCTTCGGCCTCCTCCGCCAGTAAAGGTGTTGCCCCATGGTAAGGCCATGCCGCCGCCATGAACCGTCACCGTAAAATCTATCTGGGTCCTCGTGTAAAAATGGGGAATTGATTTTTGGATACAACAAGAAGAACGACATTGTTTAAAGGAGTATTCAAATTCAGTGAAATAATGATAAGAGATTTTGGGTTCAATCACCATGATTGTATGTCTCCATGGAACCTATTGAAGAAGAAAGAGGACCGGGGAAGAAAACCCACGAAAACTGAAGGAAAATAAAAACAATGCATAGTTTTCTCTCTCCTCTATTATCACTTCCTTATTTTTGTGTCTCAACATTTAGATTAATCTAACAGTTCAGATTGCACAAAAGAGACAGCAGGATGGTAAAAGGCAGGAGGGGATCCATACACAAAAACAAGAACGTGACTCCAAAACACAACTCCAGATTGAACCTCCAAAGCACTACTTTATCGATTTCTTCTTCCTCCTAAAACCCAAATCTCAAATCTGAGAATACCTCTCAATCGATCCAATCACAATGGAAAAACCCAGATTGAATCCTAATCTCACAGAATCCTCTTAGAAATCCTCTATTAATCCATCCAATCACAGCCCTTAAATCACTTTTCTCATAATCACTTTTGTCATAATCGCTTTTCTTATAATCTCCTTCAATTAGGTTTCTCAAAATCGATTATTGCTCAAAACCCCCAAATCAATTTCCTCTTCCTCTTCTGTCAGAGCTTGTGCAGAGAAAAAGGTTTCACCAAATCGATCTCTTCTTCCTCATAATTGGTACTTCTTCTTCTTCCTCGTACTTTTTTTTTATGTCATTATATTGTTTATTTTTATGTATTTTGATAGGTTATATTGTGTTCTTATAATCACTTTTGTGTGTCATTTTTATTGTTTATTGTTTATGATCTCTAAAGATTTCTATTAGTGATGCTTGAAGTAAACATGATCAGATATCCAGTGTAAATTTCTGTCTCGTTTAAGCACTGCAATTGATATGGCTAAGCAGAAAAGTTTCAGAATATCATAATTTTAAATTACTTGTAGAAACCTTCCTTTTTCTGTTTATTTAGCTTTGAATTTTAGGTAATTAATTCTAAATAAACCAGTAGTTGTGTATGTTATGTGCAATTTCTTTAATGTCTTTAACTGATGTTATCTAGTTTAAATATAACTCTTACCTTCATAGCCCTTCAAATATATACAAAAATGCTAATTTG
>Ga0228711_1003524_pt1 | contig 24333 bp, 14 predicted proteins | sample MedpolnodulmetaG_2_FD_177996 | JGI IMG/M metagenome (GOLD analysis project Ga0228711, IMG submission 177996) | Root nodule microbial communities from Medicago polymorpha collected in Santa Monica, California, United States - brown nodules | ecosystem: Host-associated > Plants > Roots > Nodule... | reverse complement strand
TATCATTGTACGTGAAAATCATTATCATGAATAAGAATATTTCTAATCTCAATGTTGTAAAGAGGTGAAAATAAGATTAGATGCCTTTAGAAATTATATCGCCGAAATCATAACAAAAACCTTTAAAATTATGTTGCCGAAAACCGTAATAAAAGCCCTTAAAAAAATATATGTTGAAAATTATGACAAAAGCCTTCAAAAAAAAATATATAGAAAATTCCATTTAGTGAAAATAATCAAAATGGGTGAATCGAGAACTAGCTCCATCTCATTGACAGCCCTCTCCTCCTAATGGTGGCCTTTCCATAGGGGCGGCTCCATCTAACGGATAGTTCTTTTCTCTCGACTCAAAACAAGTGTAAAACATTTTCAATTAGGGAGTTTACCTCTCATTGATAGCCCTCTCCTCCTAATGGTGGCCTTTCCATAGGGGCGGCTCCATCTAACGGGGTATCTATACCTAATTGAAATCACATACTAGGTGCACCTAGGTCGTCGCAATAATAATCATTTTTCTCAAAACATATAGCTTTAAAACCACAATTCGTAAAATATCAAACTTGTCCGAGCACACAATCAAATCTCAATTTGTAATTCTTTGCTTATAAGTCATAGATAAAATCCAAATAGAGACCACAATAATATCATTGACTTTAAACAGGTATCAAGACGGGAAGAATATTCGAAGGGTGTGTTCCCCATTTTTATAAATTCTTTGACATATAAAATCATAAAAATATCAATAATAACAATATTGAAAATAAGCGATAATGATCGTCATCAACTCACAGCTATGACGAATCCACTAAGTGTGCTCTCCAATCACCATGGGAGAAGCATGTGAAGCGTCCGACATTGTATCTCAAAAAGTCTCAATGAGCAACTTTGACAATATGGGTATTCTCCTTCTACTTCAAAGCATAAACCCTAACCCTCAAAATTCTACCAATAGAGCTTGAATATGAAATTGCTTTACTTAGATGAGCAATTATTCTTAAGGATGATTGATTTGGTGATGAAATTGGTTGATTTGGGAAAGTAAGGAACAAAAATGGAAGAAGAGAAATGAGGGACAGAGAGTTCGGGAGTGAGAAGAGAAAGAAAAGGGGAAAGTTATGTTTATTATGTATGTGTGTTATGTTTTTTTTCTTCCCACGTGTGTCTAGTAGGTTCCACATATATCTATTATTATGAATACTTCTCATACCTATTTACTTTTATTTATTTATTTATTTTTTTTCCAATTACTCAAACGGTGCGTTTCATATCCACCTCAGTCACACTCTCATTCATTCTCATCAGTTAGATAGGGTTTCAATACGTTTCTCTATTCTTAAATCTCCATTGATTTCATAATCTCAATTCACAATTCTTTATCTGTTTCATTCATTTTATCGTTATCAAATTTACTATTTCAACAATTGTAATTTCCTTGATTAGTCATGTTACAAAGGAATGATTACACATCCAGATTGCTCTAGGCTCATAGTATCTCATTATTAAGGTGGAGGTATGAGGGTTTAGTTTATATAAGACATAGCTGAAAACTTTTGAGAGTAAATACAATGTGCACAATTCTATGTGCCTGTTATTAAATTTTTAGCTGAATTATTTACGTATGTTGGTTCTCATTTGTTGTTCTTTCTCGTGCGTCTGGTAGGTTGATCTATATAGGAAATCGTCATATGTTCATACTGCTCACAGACTCTAGATCCTTTTTCTTTCAGTCTTATTTCTGACTTTTATTTTTTGAAAGTTCAAGAAATTCAAGAATGAATATATTATTTTTTTTAGAAAAAATTGAGGAAAGGGGAAATTATTATTAATAAACAGTAATCGTGATGGTTATTTTACAATTGCCTCGAGTTGGATTCGAATAATGTTCTTTGAAGTTATCAAATCAAACTCTACCAATGAGCCGGGATCTCTTGGACGCTAATTAAAAAATGTTAACACTATGATGATACTATGGAGTTTTATTGTATATCAACCTATCATCCAATATTTAATGTCATGTACTTCCTTTGTCTTTAATTATAAGCACTCAATCCTTAAAAAAAAAACCTATGAAAAAGATCTTGTCCATAAATAAGCTCTTATTCAAATTACTTCATCAGTTTCAACCACGACATACATGCCAACACACAACTTTTACCATTAATATCTTTAATTATACATAGTAAAAAATTATAAAAATTTGATATTTTGAAAATATTTATCGAGACAAATCAAACAACATCTTACATGATAACATTTGTATTTATACATTAGTTAAAAAATATGGTCAAAATAAGTTATGTGAATAGTGTAGATTGTAAAATTGCGACATATATTTTGAAACGGGTGGAGTATTGAATGCATTTATTATTTTTTCCTCTAAACGTATCATTATTTAATACTACTATTACTAACTTGTATTAGAATATGAAAAGTCAAATTAAATACACATATAACAAATGACAATTTAGTAATATTCACACACAAAATAAACACATTAATTACATTACCAACTTTTTTTAATATGTGTGAAATTTATCAAAAAGACTTGTAATAAAGGGGATTTAGATTCTCTCCATTGAAAATTTTCTCAAAATTCACTAACCAATCCCGTGTGCGAGAGTTTTGCTACCATGTTTTACTAGCCTCCCGTGCCCGTGTGTCCTCTAAATAAAAGTGATAGGTTCAAAAAGAAAATGTTACTCTCAAATGGTACCTATTACATGAATAAAAATATACTTCCTTTGTCTCACAATAATAGTCGTTTAAGGTTTGTGCACGGTTATTAAGTAAATGCTTGATTGTGTTGATTTCAATGGTAAAATTAGTAACATTTACTAAAATACCCTCATTAATTGTAGTTAGTGAAGTAGTTAAGTTGGATGAAATTCAATAAATAAGTGTATAATAGTGGAGAAAAATAATAAATGCTGCATTGGAATTGTAAAATGACAATTATTTTGATAAAAAGAAAAAATGTTAGACAATAATTGTGAGACAGAGGGAGTATATAAAGAGATAGTAAGAGAATAAGAAAGGATTAGAACACAGAGTAATTGCTATTTATTAACACAGATAGTTTTAAACATAAGATAATAGACATATCTCTCACTCAACACACTTCATATTATCTTTTTTTCGATGGTGTTCGAGGTTCGAACCCCGGACCTTACATTATGCATTGTTCTTACCAACTGAGCTAATTTCACGGGAACATACTTCATATTATATAAAGATGCATAAAAAGTGTGAAAATGCAAAATAAGGTTTTAAAAAAAACTTAAATATATTATAAGAATAGATAAACACTATTCATTAAAACGATTACAATATATTTAAAATAGAGTACTTAATAAACTAAGAAACAGAAATAATACGAAATCTTAATATTTTGAAGTCAGCATCTCAACTTCCATATATGATCTTCTGCTTGTTCTTCTTCAAGTTATTCTAGAGCGTCTAATGACATAGCTCGATCTTCATCTTCTTGACCATATCAAGAAGAGTAACTTCAGAAACCTTCACAACCTTGAATCACATTGGGAATGCCACTTAGAATTTCAAGGTTGGAAAGACCTGAGTGTGATTCAAGGTTATTAGTTCAAACAACCATCATTTGGCACAAAGACAACAATTTTCTTTCCATTCTTGATGAGTTGAACCCAAACACTTTTGCGAATAATAGAATTAGGTTGCTTTATTCATCTCAAAATAATTTGTTTTACTTTTGAGTGTAAAAGAAGTCAATTTTTACTTTAAATTTAAACCATCTAATTCTAAGTTCTAACGTTAGATCATTGTTGTAAGTGGTCGATATTGATTATTTTCATCTTTTTCTCTTATCTCTCACTCAGATTGGGTTACGGTTCAGTTTTACATAGTCGGAGATCATTGATTGTTTGATTGAATCATACAATTCGGAGTTCAACGTAAGTAATTTTACATTTTTAAAAAAATAATTTTTGTTTTTCCTCGTATATGAATGAGTGAGATCATACAATTCACACCTAAACCATTTTTGTTTTTCCTTTCTTCTTGATATTCGTTGAGGTTTCTATGCATGAGGAAAAAAACTCTCTTTTCATTACGCATTCTAACTGTTTTAAAACATAATTTTTTATTACTCATTTGTTATGGAAAAAATTATCGTCAGTTATCGAAAAACTAAGAAAAGAGAAAGAAATGTTGCACTTCAAAAAAAATAAATTGTTTAAATGTATTTTCTTAACAAATGTTCTAAGAATGAGTATTAACATTTTCTATAAATAAAAAATATTGTTTTTTGATGATTTAACTCAATCGGTAGGGACAATGTATTGTAATGTAAGGGTCGGAGTTTGAACATTAGACACTTCACTTATTCACCTTTAAGAGGTGAATTTCTAGCCAATATGCAACACGCCAAAAAAAGAAAAAATACAGTGTAAGATTGTTCACAAGCTCTAACTCAACTCATAAAAATGTCAAAGATGTTAGACTAGATGTCATGACTGAGGTTCAAACCCCGACACTTTCACTTATGTGTATGAGTTTATATATCGATTTTTTCATTTCGTTATCTACCAAAAAATATATTGTAAAGATTAAAAAGAAAATTCCCTATGTTTTCTCCATAAGTACGTTTTTTAATCAAGTAAATTTACGCAAACTCAGTACAAGTGCGTTTTTGTAAACTCAGTTCAAGTAATGACATATGTAGATTCTTGTTTTCTAGATCTTACACAAACTCATTTCAAATACATTCACACAAACTTTCACGTACAATATGCACATTATAAGTATCTAGATCTTACTCAAATTTAGATCAAATAAGTATATCACGTAAACTGGATACAAGTACGCCTACACAAACTTTACACAAACCCAATTCAAGTACAACATGTATATTAAGAGCTTATAGATCTTGCTCACATTGTGTTCACACAAGTACATTACACAAACTCAATTTAAGTATGTTTACGCAAGCTGAGTTCAAGTACAAATGTATATTATAGGGCAACATGGTGCACTAAAGCTCCCGCATACGCAAAGTCTGGAAAGGGGTCTCACCATTCGGTATATTTTACGCAGCGTTACCCTGTTTTTTACACCACATGTACATTTATAGATTTCGCCAAAATCGTTCTTTCGCTAATATATTTGAGTTTTTTTTGTGGTGGCCGGGGTTTGAACCTCAAACCTTACATATATTATTCATTGTTCATACCAACTGAGTTAAGCTCACGAGAACATATATTTCTGAGTTTAACGGATATGCTATGTCTGTGTAAATTAATTTTACATATACATCCAATATGAATCATTACTTATCCATGTCATACCATTAAAATAGTGTGTATTTTTTTAGTAAACCTGAATTTATTAATGGTTTGTGAACCTGTACTGTATGTATTTCTACCTCTCCTCACCTCCCAGAACACTTCAATGATCTACCTTTGCAAAGTATAGTCCTCACAATTTATTGATAAATAAACCTGCAAAAGAATTTCATATTAAATAATTTATAGACAAGGGTTCGTTATTATGGAATTGCTTAGGTGGTAAGGGTTCATTATCACTCCTACTTCTCAATGTTTTTCCATTAGAACTCGGCGTTCTTTAAACGTGCAGCAACTTTCCGCGTCCTTCTATGCAAAAAAGCATAAAACTACTAAAATACTAGTTAAATACCTCTTGTTGTAGGTCATTAATTTTATATTGTGTTGTCTTAGGATGTAGTAATCATACTCTTAGTCTATAAAATATCAACACAAACACCCAAAATGACACGTAGACACCAATAATAATTTTAGAAAAAGATGTGATGGCATCACAAGTGTCAGTGTCGTGTCAGTGTTGTACACCAACACATGTCGGATACAAGTCATAAAATAAAATTTATATTGATGGGAATAAAAGAGGACGTCTGATGGCGATTTTCGCAAGTGTACGAAATCGTGCAAGTAGTAGTAAATTTAAACGGTAAGACCGAGTGTCGAACTCGAGGATCGCGTTATACTGACGAATAATATTTATAACTTAATTGAACAAAAAGGTACTGAATTTGGTTGATTGCAATAATGTAAATTAACCAAAGTAAAATTGGTTTGAACTTTATAATAATAAGATTGTTTGGGATGAGTTTCACTAGATCACTATCTTGAGTTAACAACTTGAATATGACTATTGAATCGACTTATCAAATCATTACCGAATTCTCTAATTTATTCGTGCCCTAATTCCTTAGTGACAGAATCATTAATTCTAAAATAACCCCTAATTCCTTAGTTAATTTAAGATTAGAATTAAGCATGATTGAACAAGAATTCTTAATTGGTTTCAAGGGTTTGCATCTATTCCTAGATTGCAAAGACAATAATTTTTTTTTATCTCAGAGCGTTTATAAATTCAACTTCCGTTTCACAATATAAACTGTAAATCAATTTATAGGCGGCCAAGCAATAAAAACATTAAGAACAGAGATAAGAAAAATGGTTCAATAAACTTCATCAATAATCAAAATAAAGTCATATGACAAAAATTATCATCTAGATAATCTTATCCCTAACAAAAGAAGAATCCAGCTACTCATGAAGTTTGTCAAAAGTTAGAAGAGAATTGAGAATTACACATAAAATTAGAGTTGACTGATGATCAAGAGCCAGTTGAATCACCCTACAATCGTTCTCCGAAGAGTGCAACCGTAACCTTGTGTATCGTTCTCGTCAACCTCCCTCTGCGTTTCTCCATTTGCTTCCCCTTTTCTTCTTTTATTTGGCTTTTATACAGACCTTCTACAGTCCAATGCTCATCCTCCACGTGTGCAGATTATTTTTTTGGGATTTTTCTCTTGTTTCACGTTGACCTTTCCTTTGCTGAACTAGTGTAGTGGAGTGGGCCCATATAGTGTATGCAAATGTGGGCCCATATAGTGTATGCAAATGTATCCAATTTTGGTGTAAGGGGACCACGTGAGTAGAAAGATAGGAAGGCCAATTAATACATCATATATGCTGACCAATGCAAAACGCCACTGACTTCAACAAAAAGCTCATCGGTCTTTCATACTTTAAAACATCGATTACATGCTTGAATTAATCATTTATGACTTCTCGAAACTATGTTCACTTTATCAACTCAACCTGTCAAAAATAAATAGAGAACAAAAACTCCATGAATTTGTTTGGTTAAAGATAATTAGAAACAAAAATAACCAACGCAACCAAGTATTTTCAAAATCCTCTTTTATATCAGTTTTACTCCAAAAACACTATGAATTAATTGAACTTAACTTAAAACTAGTTTAAAATGACCCTAAAAATACTAACTATTGAGACATTATCAACATCCATCAAAATCATTTCCATTTTAGTTGATACGGGAGGAATTTGGACTGGCCAAAGATTTGTTACCTGCACTACAAGCTTTCAAGCTTCTTGTGTCATTAACATCAGCAATGATGCTACCATCGGAATAACATAAAATTTGTATTGTAAAGACGGAAGCACCAAGTAAATGCCAGAAAACTAATGATAATTTCAATGATAATGTTGGGAATAAATGCTCTTTGTATAAGTTTCATACTAAGGATCAAATCAAACAGAACAAACTTTTGTTAATTAATGGAAAGTAAGGCAATGATGATACAATGCATAGAAAGCAACAAGAAAAGGACCTTAACAAAAATAATACAGAAAAGCTTGGAACATTATTTAGCTATGGAAGGGAAACATGAAAAATCCCAATAAATAGAAGTCTAGTAAAAAAAAATACACCAATAAAAAAACTGACTAATCACTTAGCAACAGTGAAAATATGATGCATAATTTATTGGCAAACATGAATATGATCAAGAGTCTTCCAGTGTTAATTGAGCTGAATTAAATGCTTGGATGCTTCAAATTAGTCCTAATTATCTATGCAACCAAATATGCATAGTCACATCAGATAGTCTTCTATGTGCAAATTCAAAAAAGCCAACAAGTTAGCTTGAGATAATTAAATGTAAAATTTAAAGTTTAGTATGAGCATATCCTTTTCAATTACTACTTCGGTCTCAAATATAAGCCAAAAATAAGTCTTATTTTATGGTTTTCTAACTAATATTATATATCCTATTTAATGCTAGCCATTATTTTCAAAATACCCTTCAATGAAATAAGTTCTTATACAAAATTAAATGAAAAGAAAGGGTATTTGGGAAATAAAAATAATTTTTTCATTACATCAAGAAAATTAAATGAGTTTAGCTTATAATTGAATCTGGACAGAGTATCAATTAGGCAAAATTATGAGTAAAAAAGTTAGCAGGTACTTCTGCTACTTTATTTATTTATTATTCAAAACTCAGTTGGTATGGACAATGCATAAAATATGCAAGGTCTGGGGCGACCACCACCATAAAAGCCATGCACTAGCAATGCGGAACAAGCCAAAGATACAAAGAAAAGAGCTCAGCGCATAAGGTCTAAAGCACAAACACCAACCACGAAAAAACTGGGAGGAACCCCAAAAACGCCCAGAAACACTAAAAACCACGCTGCAAGAACACACACAACGCTGCAATAACAGACGCGCACTACAGAAAAGCTGCCTGGCCGCAACAAGTCTGCACTTTAGCAGCAAACGCTCGAAACACCAGGCAAAAAACTGCTGCAGCAGCAGCAGCACAGCACAGCAGAAGCCGCAACAGAAAACCAGCCACTAAATACCCGAACAAACAGAACACTCCAGTCTGATCAGCAGCACTGCAAAAACCAACAGCTCCCCCACCCCGCCAAAACAGGCAGACCTCCCTACCTCTTCAAACAATCGGTTGAACCCAGCACTACTACTTTATTTTATATATCCGAATTTAAATTGCCACAAACATAAACTTCTCAAGTTCAAATACAATACTCTCAAGTTATATAAAGAAGATGCATACCTACATACTATGACATTCTGGTAGTCGATCTGTGATTGTCTTCCCTTTCAAATCTGTACAAGAAACAAACACAGTCTTTTCGTGAAATCATCCAAAAGACAATGTTTCAGTTTGAAGTCTTCGCAAATTAATCTAAAGCACATTGATTATATATCCTTTACCTCTAGGTATCAATCTGATAGAATTTCAAACTTGTTAGGGCCACTCTTAACACCAACAGTCAAAACTGACTTGGGATCACTCCAAGCACTAACAATCAACATTGACTCACTATTTTTGAAATCGCACCTTTCTTTTCTTTTTTTCCTTTTTTTCTTTTTGAAAGGCGAAAGTGCACCTTTATTACTTGTTGAATTCGACGGTTTAACTTTGCAAGCTTTTTTATGTCATAAAAGAACTTTGCAAGCTTTTTGTCACCACTTGGGATAAGCAAGGGTTTTGTCATTCCCTTTGAAGACATTTCATCATAGTATATAATTGCTATCTCCTTTTGCCTTCCGTTTAACAAGCCCCGAATTAGAGCAGTGTATGTTACTCCATCTGGTTTTAGTCCTTGGTCAATAATTTCATTACAGAATCTAATTGCCTTTTCATCTTTATGTGTCCATCAATCAAAACAGTGTAAGTAACAACATTTGGACTAACTTTCATTTCCTCCATGTCTCTCAATATAGTTGAATCATTGTACGTTGCATCATTTCCTATTATGTCTTCAGAAGAGGAATACATTTTCAAATATGCTTGTTTTAATCTCCCATGGAGTAGAACTGTGTAGGTAACTGCAATAGGTTTGATCCCTCTCCACTTCATATATCCTGGAAGAGGTCATGAGCCTCTTGCAAGCGGTTCATTCTACAATAACCTTTTATCATAATTGTGTAAGTTACAACGCCGAGCGTAAATACTCTCCCGATGAAAAAATCAAACAAAGAGCGAGCACGTTCCATATTCTCTGCTTGGCACAATGCAGCTAATACTTTAGATTAAGAACACTAATAACCATCTGGTAATCTTCTGAAGTTGTTGATGATAATGATGATGATGATGATTAACGTATGAAGTTGATAGAGATAGAGAAAAATACTTTATTAGCTTTAGGAATGGAAGAACCGATGTAGTTCCTTCCATGTCTTGCTGCAAACCTCTGCATTATCTCCAGGACAAGCCTCTGCAAACCGATGGAAGAACTAGCTACCTCATGCTTCCAATTCACAACTCTTACCACCAGGACAATGATTCTTTTGATGAAATGTGATTGCTTTAATGTTATCTATTCAACACAAATTTTGGCTCCTATTTCTTTCAATCTCACAATCCCTAAATCATTTCTCACCATCATGCAATTTAACCTAACAACCATAACCCCACCCTTTTTGGCTGGCATAATTAGTTTTTATGAAGAAAAAAAAGGTCTGCAAGGAATTGAATCAGGTAGCACATGAAAAGTTCATTTTTTTAAGTCACTAACGTCATTGCAATTCCTTTTTTTTTTTAATAGCAGTTTCTTTTCATTATTATTTTTTCTTTCAATTACCACATAACGGTTCGTTTTTATTATTATTTTTAGGCTTAATAGCAGTTTTAACCTCCTAACTTTCCCAAAGTTGCGATTTTGGTCCCCTAAGAAAAAAACTACAAAATCGCCCCCTAAGTTTTGCATATGTGCCAGTTTTGGCCCCCAAGGCCAATTTTGACTCGGTCTACGCTGACGTGGCACCCTAAGTGAGGTGCCACGTGTTATTTATTTATTTTATGCTTGGGGGGCCAAAATTGCTACAGTTGCAAAACTTACGGGGTGGTTTTGTAGTTTTTTTCTTAGGGGGCCAAAATTGCAACTTCGTGAAAGTTAGGGGCGAAAACTGCTATTAAGCCTAATATTTCAGTTACCACGTAGCAGTTCCTTTTCATTATTATTTTTTCTTTCGATTACCACATAGCAGTTTCTTTTCCTTTTCATTTTTATAGATTTAACAGCCTTTGTGGTTATGACCAATTTTTTGGTGCAGACTTTTGTATATATTTTTCCTTTTGATTTGTCTTTTTTATTGTAGTCCATCTTTTGTTTTTGTTGCTTTTTGAGGTAGTTTGATAACTTAATATTGAATATAACTATAAAAGTAATAATATAGTCAATTTCATAGTAATATATGAAGCTCTACTGCAGAGGGGAAAAAATAAAGGGAAGAAAAATAAATCAGAGAGATAAACTGAATCATGAAAAGTGATATGTGGAAGAGAGGGAGACAGAACTGAGATGTCAAGGAAGAGTTTTCAATGAGAATAAATGTTGAAATGACCATTAATAAAAGTCAAAGACAATCACTTAAACATGTCAGAGTATATCTTCCAACACAATTATTCTCATATGATCAATTATATGTTGCATTACCTCAAGAAAAGGTTTGAGAATATTGATAACCAAGAAAGATAGTGAAGATGATACTCTAAAATCAAATGTGGTTTACAAATAAGTTTTTAGAAATGTGTAATAATTTGTATCTACTTTTAGATATGTTTTTTTGATGTTTAACATTAATATCTTCATGAATAGTGAATCACGACATAGTATTGGGTATTACATTAGACCCAACTCGTGTGTCACACAGGTGTAGGTCTAGAATTAATTTTATAAACTCTGTATTTTCATATTTCTCTTAATTTAAAACACTTTCTAGTAGAACCATCAATCCTTTCTTTCTTTGTACTTCTCTTTTGTTTAATGAAATGATGTAATGTTCTATGCATTACTTTTGGTTACCAAAAAAAAAGAAGTAATTAAAAAAATAAAAGTGAGTTCATGAGTGATTTTATGTGTTTTGCAATTTTTATAGTCTGTATTAGAGGTGTCAATATCATGGGACTTTGAAGTTTAGGCCACAGTTCACATAGTAAGGGGGCTTGAAAATTCACAAGATTAAAAAGTCCAGCCCACAAACAAAAAAATCAAAAGGCCCCAAAGCCCCAAAATTTTTATAAACATTTTTTTTAAAAACAATTAATTTTTTTTTTTACCGAAAAAAACTTTTTTTTAGTGGAAAAACTTTTTTTTTATCGGAAAAAGACTTTTTTACCGGAAAAACTTTTTTTTTTACCTTTATAGTGAGACTTTTTTAGGCCCACAAATAAATAGATATTTTAGAGTGGGCTTGACCCCAAATATTTTGTTCAATTAGGGGGCTTTAATTTAGTGGGTTTGGTGAGAGCTTTTTTAAGTGGGATTTGAAATTTGGGGCTCCATTGACACCTCTATTCTGTATGTGTTTTGCAATTTTCATAGTCTGTAAAATAAACAAGAATGAATGACAAACATCTTGGGACTGATATAATTTCACTCTGAAGTCTCCATGTTTTGTTTTTTATGAAAGACTATAAAGTCTTCTACGTTATCTTTACTCTTTTGGTTTTTTTCAAAAATGGCTCTTGACTACAATTTTTTATACATTCAACAATAATTACTAACATCTTGTCAAAAGATAATTAATAATTAGCATCTGTCTTGAACATAATAAAAAAGAAAAAGGATTGTTAGTCTAAGAAAATAGGCTCAGAATTTTCCAAGTCACATTATTTTGTTTTTTATGAAAGACTCTCAAGTCTTCTGCGTTATCTTCACTCTCTTTTGTTTTTCTCCTTATGTTACTTGGCTACAATATATTATAAATTCAGCTATTGGCAATGCAATTAAGTAAACACAACAATCAATCAAATTACATACATATCTTGAAACATAACATAACTTGTCATGACCACGATGTCAATGATGAATCAATTTTGTTTGAAATTGATTCAATCCATATTTCTCATGTGTTTAGTATTACAAGCCAACCGTGTTTGTTCAAAAGAGGTTGTTAGGTGCCTACAAAGTGAAAGGCAGGCACTTCTTCAATTTAAGGCTGGCCTTACTGATCCATACGACATGTTGTCATCTTGGACGACAGAAGATTGCTGCCAATGGTATGGAATTGGTTGCAGCAACCTCACTGGCCATGTACTTATGCTCGACCTTCATGGTAATTATGATGATTATGTTGATGATTATGATTATTATTATGGTTATTATGGCGGAAATAGATCTTATATCAGCGGTGACATCCACAAGTCGCTGATGGAGTTGCGGCAGTTAAAGCATTTGAACCTCGGTGGAAATTATTTTGGATATAGTAATGTCCCTGGTTTCTTTGGATCTCTAAGAAACCTAAGATACCTTGATATTTCGAATTGTAATTTCGATGGACAAATTCCAATTCAATTGTCGTATCTTTCTCATTTGAAATACTTGAATCTTTTCAACAATCATCTGGATGGTGTGATTCCTCATCAACTTGGAAATCTCTCCAACTTGCGATTTCTTAATCTCAACCAAAATTATTTGGAAGGAAGCATTCCACCTCAACTTGGAAATTTATCCAACTTGCAATATCTGATTCTCTTTGGAAATTCTTTAAAAGGAAAAATACCATCTCAACTTGGAAAGCTTAGAAACCTACAAGAGCTTTATATTGGTGGATATGGTGATAGTGCTCTGACAATTGACAACGAGGATCACAGTGGAGGTAAGTGGTTGTCCAATCTTACTTCTTTAACCCATCTTCACCTGCTGTCGATATCAAATCTTGATAGATTTAATAATTGGCTGCAAATGGTTGGTGAGCTAACAAAATTGAGAGAACTGAGTTTAGAAAATTGTGGCCTTTCTGATCATTTTATCCTTTCCCCAAGTCGTTCTAAATTCAACCTTTCCACTTCTCTTTCTATCCTTGATCTCTCTGGGAACAACTTTATGTCATCAATGATATTCCAGTGGGTGTCAAACATAAGTTCCAACATTGTTGAGCTTGACCTTTCTTTTAACCTCTTGGATACTCCTCCATCACATGACCATGGCTTGGTGATGAAGTCTCTTGAAAGACTTAACCTATCACATAATAGAATGAAAGGTGAGGTCTTTAAATCCTTCACGAGTGTATGCACCTTAAGGTCTTTAGAGTTGGATGGCAACAATTTCACCGAAGACCTTCAATCAATTCTTCACAATTTGTCTATTGGTTGTGTTAGAAACTCACTTCAAGTGTTAGACCTCAGTTATAATGGAATCACTGGAACTTTACCCGACCTTTCTATATTCACATCATTGAAAACGTTGGATCTTTCTTTTAATCTATTGACAGGAATGATTCACGAAGGTAGTACCTTGCCATTTGAGTTGGAGAATTTATCCATTAGATCAAACTCTTTAGAAGGGGGGATTCCAAAATCATTTTGGATGAATGCATGTGAGTTGAAATCATTGGAGCTGTCCGATAACAGTTTCAATGGTGAACTTCAACTAATAATCCATCACTTATCTAGATGTGCAAGATACTCACTCCAACAATTAGATCTAAGCCTTAATCGAATCAATGGCACACTACCTGATCTCTCAATATTCTCATCTTTGGAAATATTTGATATTCATGAAAATAGGCTAAACGGGACGATATCTGAAGATATTCGATTTCCAGCTAAACTAAGGGCACTACGGATGAATTCAAACTCTTTAAAAGGTGTGATCTCTGACTTGCATTTTTCTGGTATGTCAATGTTAAAGGAATTATACTTGTCTGACAATTTACTAGCATTGAGATTTACTGAAAATTGGGTCCCGCCTTTTCAACTACGTGGTATAGGATTGGGATCCTGTAAACTTGGTCTTCCATTTCCTACATGGATTCAAACACAAAAACACATTCGATATCTTCGTATTTCTAATGCTGGAATTTCAGATAATGTTCCGGAGTGGTTTTGGGCTAAACTATCATCGCAAGAATGCCTGACATTCAACCTTTCATACAACAATCTCAAAGGATTAATTCCAAATCTTGAAGTAAAAAATCATTGTTCATTTTTATCTCTTTCATCAAATGAATTTGAAGGGCCCATTCCAGCATTTCTACGGGGTTCTAGATTTATTGATCTATCCAAAAATAAATTCTTTGATTCTGGTCCACTTCTATGTGCAAATGGCACAGATGAAATGTTAGTTCAGTTTGACGTTTCGAACAATCAATTATCTGGACGAATTCCAGACTGTTGGAGCAATTTCAAGTCATTAGTTTATGTAGATTTGAGCCACAACAATTTTTCAAGGGAGATTCCTACTTCAATGGGATCACTTGTAAAACTGCGAGCATTAATATTGAGGAACAATAGCTTAACAGAAGAGATCCCTTTCTCCTTAATGAACTGCACAAAGTTAGTACTGCTAGATTTGAGAGAAAATAGATTAGAAGGACGCATCCCTTATTGGATTGGAAGTGAATTAAAAGAGTTGAAAGTTTTAAGCTTAGGAAGGAATCACTTCTTTGAAAGTTTACCATTTGAACTTTGCTATCTACAAAAAATTCAACTCTTTGATCTCTCATTGAACAATCTATCTGGGCAGATTCCCAAATGCATTAAAAATTTCACTTCAATGACTCAAAAAGCATCACCACACGGTTTTACCGGTCATTATTATGTTATCAGCCAAGGACCCATGCCTTATAACATAGACTATCAATCAAATGCATTATTGACATGGAAAGGTGTAGAACAAATGTTCAAGAACACTGAATTGTCTCTTCTAAAAAACATAGACCTCTCAAGTAATCACTTTTCAGGAGAGATTCCACTTGAAATAGCATATTTGATTCAATTGGTCTCATTGAATTTATCAAGAAACAACTTCACTGGGAAAATTCCTTCAGATATTGGAAAGATAACATCACTTGACTCTCTTGATTTGTCACGAAATAAGTTGCTTGGTTCAATTCCTTTTAGTCTTTCCCAAATAGATCGGCTTGGTGTGTTAGATTTGTCTCATAATGAACTATCTGGAGAAATTCCAACCGGTACACAACTACAAAGTTTCAATGCCTCATTTTACGAAGATAATCTTGATCTTTGTGGACCGCCACTTGTAAAATTGTGCGTTAAAGGGGAGCCAACACATGAACCAGAAGTAAATATTCAAGATGATGAAGATTTGCTTCTTAATCGTGGATTTTACATAAGTCTGACATTCGGATTTATTATAGGCTTCTGGGGTGTATTTGGTTCAATCTTAGTCAAGCGTTCTTGGAGACATACTTATTTCAATTTCATGAACAATTTAGTGGATGATATTTACGTGAAATGCAGATGGTGGCTTAAAGATTAACTGGTAGTAATACTTTAACTTTACACTTCTCATATATACTTACATTTAACATCAAATAGTCATCATAATACATCATTATAGTATCTAAAAGTATATTTGGAAGAGTTTAAAGGATTTTTTTTCTTCTTATTTCCTTGAAAATAAGCATATGTTTTCATACAGTACTTATTTAATTTCTATCAATCTTTCATGATTGTGTAAGTTGTATATATGTTCAAAAGTTATCTTTCATGATATTGTATTTCAAGTATCAACTTTTTTAAAATATATATATATATATATATATATATATATATATATATATATATATATATATATTTTAGACTTTATATCTAAAGAGGTTAACACTTAAACTAAGGTATAGGGTGGCAAAATATTGTGGATCTTCAATAAAGGGTACTCGATAGTGCATTGGTGGTGGATCACATTAAGGTGCGCAGTCAAAGTCCTACCCTAGGAAGATGAATGGTTTCTCCTCTTTTATGAATGGTTTGTGAATTATTTGCATTGTAAATTTAGGAAACTTCTCCTCTTACACAACATATCTCAAAACACTCCATTTGTCTAGATTATGCAATCCGGGTGTGCAAAAGACACTCCGTTTTGTATGTGAGGACTGTGTAATCCAGACAAATTGATTGTTTTGCGAGATGTTGAAGGGTGAGGAGAAACTATCCATAAAATAGAATGGTGGATTGTCTCTTTGTAATATATTATATGGTTATGTTATTTATCTCTTATGTATTAGTCTCTTGTTGAATTGAATTGTATACCTCTAGTATTCTCTGTAATTTATTTATGCAATAAATATTGGTGAAGTATTCTACAAGTAAAAAGTACATGTCCCATTTTCCCATGCATTCTACTCACAAGTATTTTCTTCTATAAAAAGCAATTAAAACTGAGAATTTTTCTATTCACACCCCATGAATTTATGGTTACACTCAAATTTACTTAAAAGATTACAATAATATCAAAATTGTCCTTTTATACAAATTTTCTTAAAACCATTATTTCATTCATTGTCATTCTAAAATTTCACCTTCTCTCATCCTCAAACAATCATGGATGTTCAATCAATCTCAATGGAAGATTGAAGAGTGAATCAAAACATCTTTCATCCATACTCGATTGCATATAAGTAAGTGAATTTCTTCTTCTATTTCAATGATGCTAGAGTTCCAAAAATTTATTGTTGTTCAACGTACAACGACGGTTATTTGATGGTGCGACATGCAGGCACTAACGTTAATTTACATTTTTTATGTTAACTTAAATTCAGTTTAAGTACATACTAAAGGTAAAAACCCAGATCTAAAGGTAATTCAATAAACACTCGTATGCGGAAAACAAAATTGTTAAAGCACGAAGAGAAGAGGAAAATGCGGTGGCCAAAGCTATGTTACGAAGTCATAGATTCAATTTTTTTTAGTAAAAACCCAGATCTAAAATTGCTTCTTATGAAACTCATGTCTTTGTATTTCTGGGTTTAGAGTAAAATTCCTTCAATTTTCTTAGCATTAGAGAATTGATGGATGATTTAGAGTAAGATAATGATGGAGAATTATGTTGTTAATGCAACAAAATTTCTGTTCTGTGTGTCAAATCAAAGCCCAAATGTCAAGTATTTATAGTGCATTATATGACCCTTCACATGAGAGAAAGCACCCCTTTGACTTGAATCAATGTTATGGTTCATAAAGCACCCTTTTGCCAAATGTTATGATCATATACATTTGAATCAATGCTAAGGTTCATTAAGCATCCCTTTGTCAAAGATTATAATCATATACACTTGAACCAATGCTAAGGTTCAATAAGCACCTATTTGCCAAAGGTTCTAATGTATATGAAAGGTTCTTATGAAGAGTTACAACTTTTGATCTAAAGTGATTGCTTTATTTTGGAAATCACCAACAATCCGCCACCATTTTCAAAATATTAAATATCATAAATCCGAAAATTTCATGCCTTCAGATAATGTTATCTCACGATTTGAACCATTACTTAGTAAGTTAAGTTTTCGCTCATTCTCAAATAGTATGGTAGGCAAACTTTGAACCAACTATTCATTAGAACAAGTGTGCATAACTTACACATAGAATCTCGATACCGTTGATAAAGAGACTTGTAAAATGACACATTAAGAAGGTCTTGTGTCATATATTTCTTTTCATGAGAATTTAAGAGTCAAGCCCTTGAACTCCATGAAGCAGTCAAACTTGATTGTCGCATAGGTAGACTATATTGGGAATGCCCCATAAGTATGCATTCCAGCAAATATATGGTATATGTTCATTAAGAGAAAAATCTCATCCTACCATTTTTCTTCTTATGGTCCAAGTACTTTTACCCTTGGGATGTATCTATTGTCAAGTACTACAATTACTCTAATAGTGTACTTTCACCATTGAACTCAAGACTTGATGCTACTCAAGTGTGGGTTGAGTTTCCACTATTGGTAATAAATTAGATATGGGCTTGAGTCCCATCCCCAATGATGTCTTCAACACCATATCCTTTGTAAGACCTTTTGTCAAAGGATCTGCAAGATTCTTCTCTGTTCTTACGAACATGATGGAAATTACTCCATTAGAAATCAAGTCTCTTACATAGCTATGTCTTAAACCAATATGCCTTGATTTTCCATTATAAACTTGGCTATAAGCTTTTGATAGTGTGGATTGGCTATCACAATGTATGGATACTGGCGCCATTGGCTTTTGCCAAACTGGTATCTCATACAATAAATTTCTTAGTCATTCTGCCTCTTTACTCCCTGCAGCCATGGTGGAGTCGGCAATGCATGTCTGTTTCTTTGAACCCCAAGAAACTGCACCTCCACCAAGGTTGAAGATCCATCCACTTGTGAAAGTATGATCTTCAACATATGTTACCCAACTAGCATCTGTGTATCCTTCCAAAACATAAGGGTCTCCACTATATGTCAAACAATAGTTCATTGTTCCCTTCAAGTATTTTAATACTCATTTCACAGTGTGCCAATGTTCTTTACTTGGATTGCTAGTTTACTGACTTAACCTTCCAACAACATATGTTATGTCGGGTCTAGTACAAGTCACAACATACATCAAGCATCCGATTACTTTAACATATTCAAGTTGTGCCACTGGACAACCTTTGTTTGGTTGCAAACTGACACTTTGGTCAAATAGGGTAGAGATCGGTTTACAATCTAAATGATTGAATTTCTGAAGAACCTTTTCTATGTAATGAGATTGGGATAAACCAATATGGTTACCATCTCTTATGATTTTAATTCATAAAATCACATCAGCTTCTCCTAAATCTTTTATATCAAATTTTTTGGATAAGAAAGCTTTGGTTTCTTCTACCTCATTTATACTTGTACCAAAGATCAACATGTTATCTACATATAAGCAGATCTTGACACCTTTTCCATTTTGGAATTTACTGTAAATACACTTTTCAGATTCATTTATGATGTATCTGTTGGCTAACACAACTTGGTCAAATTTTTGGTGCCATTGTTTGGGTGCTTGTTTCAACCAATATAAAGACTTAGTTAATTTACACATTTTATCTTCTTGACCTTTGATCTTAAACCCTTCTAGTTGTTTCATATATACCTCTTCAACCAACTCTCCATTTAGGAAAGTCGTTTTAACATCCATTTGATGGATTACAAACTTATGGATGGATGCCAGTGCAATTAGCATTCTGATTGATGCAATTCTTACAACAGGTGCATATGTAAACCCTTTAGCAACTAGTCTAGCCTTAAATTTATCAATGGTACCATCCACTTTCATTTTCTTTTTAAAGATCCATTTACAACCTATCGGTTTGGATCCGGGTGGGAGATCTACCACTTTCCAAGTTTTATTACCCATAATTGAATCCATTTCTTCTTGAATAGTTTCTTTCCAAAAGGCTGAATCTTGAGATTTTATAGCCTCTTCATATGTTACCGGATCACTCTCAAGGTTAAAGTAAATTGGTCCATAACTATCTATGGATTTACATGTTCCTTCTACAAGAAACATGAAGAAATCAGATCCAAAATCTTTCTCTTTCCGGATCATCTTACTTCTTCTAAGTTCTTAACCATCCAATGTATCTACATTAGATTCATTGTTTTCTAAATTTTGTACATTAGAATGAACAATATCATTGGGACAAGAAATTGAGTTAAATCTATCTTCTTGAAAAATTGCATCTCCTGACTCAATTACTGTATTAACAGAATATGAGTCATTCGATTCAATATTCAAGAATCTGTATGCTTTGATATTTTCTGCATAGCCTAAAAATACACATTCAATTCCTCTTTCACCCAATTTATTTCTTTTTGGTTCAGGCACTTTCACAATTTCTCTACAACCCCAAACTTTTAAATAATTAAGAGTCGGCTTCCTTTGCTTCCAAAGTTCATAGGAGGTTATTTTGTTCCTTTTGTTTGGAACCCTATTGAGAATGTAACAAGTTGTTAGCATTACTTCGCCCCAATATCCTTTAGATAATCCAGAATAGACAACATGGCATTGACCATTTCTACCAAAGTCCTATTCTTCCTTTCTGTTATTGCATTTTGTTTTGGGGTGTATGGTGCAGTTACTTGATGCACAATACTGGTGGATTCAAAATAACTCAAATGATGGAACTCTCCTCCCTTGTCGCTTCTAAAGCATTTAATGAAAGTTTCATGTTGAAGTTCTACTTGTGCTTTAAACATTTTAAATTTATCTAAGACTTCATCTTTTGAATGCATTAAATAAACATTGGTTGCTTGGTTTGCCAAGATTGCAGAGTGGTCACTAACCCCAAACACACCCCTTTTCTTTTTCTCGGCATCAACATGGTATTTACTTGGGCCATGTTTTCTATTAAAGTTTGGACTTCATGGTCAGTTTTCACTCTCATACTGCCACCAGCTGAAGCATCTAGAAACATCCAATTGTTATGTGTTAACCCCTCAGTGAAGATTTGGAGGTGTTGTTTTTCAGAGAATTCATGGTCAGGACACCTTTTAAGCAACAAGTTAAATCGCTCACAAGCATCATAAAATGACTCACTCTCCCCTTGCCTAAAGTTTGAGATCTCATGTTTCTTTTCCCAATATTTGGACATAGGAAAATATTTCTCTAAGAATTTTAGTTCCAACTCATCCTATGTTTGAATGGTTCCACTCGGTAAGGTTAATAACCAATGTTTGGCTTTTCCGGTTAATGTGAAGGCAAACAACCTAAGTTTGTTTTGGTCTTCTGCCACAGTGGCTGGGGGTACACAAAACTCATATGTTTCAGCAAAATTGCTCATGTGTTCATGAGGGCTCATGCTATCTGTCCCATCAAACTGTCTATCCTTCAACCCATTCTGAACGGATGTTTTGATATCAAAAGCGACATGATTAGTAGATTGAAAAACATGAGTTAGACAACCACGATTATTAGCTAAACTATAGTCTCCCAACTTAGGTCTCGGTGGTGGATCAACATCTCCCATTGTGCTAGATTGATGAGAAGAGATTGGTTCAGGTTCATAAGGTGTCGGACTTGTGTACCGTGTTCTTGGACTAGGTGGAACTGACTTTGACAATCAGACAACTTTCCGATTTGCTCTTGCAGTCCTTTCAATTTCAGGATCGAAAAGTAGATCAACAGAACGACCTCTACCTCGCATAAACAACAAAATACCTTAGTAGAATTGCACGATACAAAATAAATAGTGAACATCGAAACAATAAAAGAATTTTAACATAAAATAATTTACAGAAATTTAAATTGCAGAAATCCTAAATTATAATGCAATTGTCATGTTGAAATAAATCAACAGTCCCCGACAACGACACCAAAAACTTGTTAGAATTTTGGCAAGTGTACCAAAAACTATCGAAATAATAAAATAAATTTGTTCCCACAAGGACTTTGTTGATCTCAATAATTCAATAGTAATTAAATAGGATGTATAAAAGTTATTTTGGTTGCCCTATGCAGTAGATTTGGTTTGATTGCATAAACCGGTAGAAAGTAAAGATTTGATTAAGAAAATATGAGAGATGTGAGATCAGGTCTTTCGAATTATCTAAGTTCCCCTAATTGGTATACTGCACCTATTCGTATGAATGATTTTCTAGTTTCACGATGGTTAACAAAATAGCTCTAATCAATCCCTTGACTTAGGACCCTCTACTCAGACTACAACCCATAATTTCTTAGGTGGTCTAATAATCTTTGAAGGTTTTACGAACGTTAACTTAATATCACAAATAAACAATTATTCATTCCTAGACTAACCATGTTTATTTGAACAATTCAATTAGGTCTAAGTAGAAAGCTAGGGTCAATAGTCATTCATTCTCACTAAATCATGTTTATATTTGATCAGGATATAAAAAACATTAAGAACAATTGAATTGAATAAAAACTAGATTGTCATTCACAATAAATAGAGTTTCACAGCAACATGTTTCAATTAGGGTTACAAGGAATCATCTCAAACCTAATCTCTAAGGGATCTAGCACTCATAATTGAGTTTACAAATAACATAATCAATGAAAGAATTAAAACATACGTAAAGAATGGAGAAAATCGCCCCGTTCTTCAGTCTCCAGGTCTGCAACACGGTAGGACTTCAAGAAGACTCAACATGATAATATCTTCGTTGGTGATTTCGATTTTATTAAAAGGTAGTTTCTGAACCCGAAAAAACAACAATTCCTACCTCAATAAGGAATTGCAGATTTTTAATATCATGATTTTCCACAAATTCGTGATTACAACTAAAGAATCTCTGCTGCTGATGGAATCATTTCACTATTGAAAGAAATCACATGAGTCCGATTTTAGAATTGTTTGTGAACTAGGATGGTACCAGATTTCAATCAAATTCGGTTTTGAACCGGGTTTGAACCGATTCACGCTTCTAAGCCGTTTTTGGTGAAAAATGATATTGTTTTCCAAACCGAAACTTTATAGTGGAGTGGTTCATGTTATTCAGTTAACTATACATACCCGTAGTAAGAGCATTCTATCAAAGAAGATGAACATTTGGTCTTAGAGCATTAATAATATGTACTTACTACTACAAAGCAGTATGAATTCATATAATTAAATTAAATAATTTAAACATTGTAACACGGTTGACATTACATCTCCAATAATCAAATCAAAATCAACTGCCTAATCATCGAGAAGGCTAATTGGCAAAAAGGACACAAACAGCAAATCAATCAGCAAAAGTGATTTAAAGGTAATCAATTCAATAATTCATTTGAAAAGGTTAATAACCATCAAAGTGACAACATTTTAAAACAAACAAATGACAGGGAACCACTAAAATATAAACAGTGTATCCTAAACTTTAGATTCAGAAAAGTTTATTTTTCATCGGTTGATCTTTATAAAGATAAATGCTAATATTATGTGGTTGATATTTATGAAGATAGAAGGTAATATTATGTAAAAAATTATGCTTAGTTTAGTTAATAAAGAGTGGACTCACTCGTAAGTTTGTGGTTCAACTTCCATTATTAGAGTGAGGCCGGAGCCAAACTCACATAATTAACTTTTTTTATTTTAAAAAAAATCGTAATATATGTACTTGCTTGCCATACTCTTCCTGAAAAAAAATCCTCTAATTATGCGCTGTCTTTGCCCTCTTTAATTTCCCCCCTTCTTCTATTTGTTTTCTTTACTTGTTTTCTACGTTAATTATGACCCACATCACAGCTTAGTTTAGATTTCAATAATAATGATTATAAATCTATACTTATATGTCTATTATGTGTATACTTTTTATGTTTTTCGTGCAGTATTTTTCTTCAAATTATGTCATTTATTTAAACTATTATGTTTACTATTTTCTTTTTATAATATTATTTAAATTTTAATATTTTTTATATTATTATTTAAATTTTAATAAAAAATAGTTAAATTTCATTAAAATAAAGATAATTCCAGTCCATTACGAACAAGATCTTATTCTTAGAAAACGAACAGTTTGTATAATAAACGGAACTTATTTACTAAAATTGTTTTAGTGTGGTATGCAATTTTTAATAACAAGTTTCAATTATATATATATATGACTGCATTAAAAAAACAGATAATGTCTTCTTTACGCCGTTGTAAACAAATGAGTCATCCTAACAAGTGTCCTAAGTACATTGAAATACACAAATATAAAATTGGGTTAATAGGTCTTTCCCCCTGTAATATAGGTCATTTCCGGTTTTCTCCCTGTAGTTTTTTTTTTTTGATTTACCCCTTG
>Ga0228711_1003522_pt1 | contig 24340 bp, 17 predicted proteins | sample MedpolnodulmetaG_2_FD_177996 | JGI IMG/M metagenome (GOLD analysis project Ga0228711, IMG submission 177996) | Root nodule microbial communities from Medicago polymorpha collected in Santa Monica, California, United States - brown nodules | ecosystem: Host-associated > Plants > Roots > Nodule... | reverse complement strand
AAAAAAAAAACATGTTTTTTACTCGTGTGTCATGTTTTTTCTAACAACATTAGTTCATCTTGTTCCTTTTCATTATTACAAAACTAATTTTCTTAACTAGAAAAACAGAGAGTGTTTGAAACAAGCCTTTGCATCCTCTTCCTTTTCTTTCATCTCTACCAGGTAAACTCAACAACCCTTTTCCAAGGCTCAACCTTTCTCATTCATTTTCCATTTTCATTCAATTCCCATTAATTTTCATGTAGAATAGAAAACTGGTAGTTGGTTTTTTCTCTTACCCTTTTTTCTATTGATTAAAAAGATTATTTTAATAGAAAGAATTATTAGAAAACTGGTAGTTGAGCTCAATTATGAAATTTGGTAGCTGAATCTTTCTCTTACCCTTTTTTTCTATTAATCAAAAAGATTATTTTTTTGAAAGAATTAATGAAAAAATTATATTTTGTTGTAGTTGAAATTTATAGAACAAGAAGCACTGTTTTGTATTGAGCTGAATTCTGAATGAAACTTTGTTGTGATTGCTATTTGGTGTTGCAAGTTGTCTATTTAGTTTATTTGACTTGGTTTTTCAATCTGTGTTAAGGATTGATTGTGGTTCAAAAATGGCTGCTGGAACTGTGCCTACTTCGTTTTCTAGCCTCAGGACATGTGATTCTGGTTTGGGGTTTGGGAAAAGTATTGATTTTGTGAGAGTTTCTGATTTGCAAAGAATGAAATCTTCAAGGAGGAAGGTGTCAATTATCAGGAACTCAAATCCTAGTCAGGATATTGCTGAACTTCAACCTGCATCCAAAGGAAGTCAACTTTTGGGTATGAAAGTGTTCAATGCTTCAATTGTTTTTGTTTGTGGATTAATTGTCATTCCTAATCCTAAATGCCAACTCTAATGACTAATTAGGTGTTTCTGCTTATAGGTTCTGTTTGGATAAACAACTTAATTTGTAGCTTATAGCATAACCACTTATTATAAGTCAAACTGTTTTCGTATAAGCAATAAGTTGTTTTCATAAGTTATCCTGGAGAGCTTATGGAATTAAGCTGAAAACAACTTATAAACATGTCATAAGCTGTTTTCATAAGTTCTCCCAATCAGTCTCACAAGTTCTTATGTCAGTAGATATGCTCAAATAGAACCATAGTGGATATTATAATATTAACTTGTTTTACTTTAGCCTGATCCGTGGATAATATTTTGAATGTAGTTCCTAGGCAGAAGTATTGTGAATCATTGCACAAAACTGTGAGGAGGAAAACAAGGACAGTGAATGTTGGTGATGTGACTATTGGTAGTGACCATCCCATAAGAATTCAGACCATGACTACGACCGACACTAAGGATGTCGCTGGAACAGTAGAGCAGGTTACACAGCTGTTCTTCTGCTTCTTACTGATAGCACAAGCTACTAGCCAATTTACAATTTAGATGGTGTGTTTATTTTTCTTCTTTCTATTGGCAGGTAATGAAAATCGCAGATAAAGGAGCTGATATCGTCCGGATAACAGTTCAAGGGAAGAAAGAAGCTGATGCATGTTTTGAGATTAAAAACTCACTTGTGCAGAAAAAGTAAGCATAAATTATTGCGAGTTATATTCAACATTGTTATTATTATTATTATTAACATGGTGGATGCTGTAAGTTAACATTTTTTATGTATTCATCTGCATTCTTATGTACCTATGTCCAGCTACAACATACCATTGGTGGCTGACATTCATTTTGCCCCCACCGTTGCTTTACGAGTAGCTGAGTGCTTTGATAAGATTCGTGTCAACCCTGGAAATTTTGGTATGCATATCTTCATCAATTCAGTAGTCTTCTTTTATTCTCTATTGTGTTTATTCTTTTTTCCAATGTATATTTAAAAGTATTGTTTTGCATACTGAATCCAAATTGTTTGTGTCTCACAGCTGATAGACGAGCTCAGTTTGAAATATTGGAGTACACAGAAGACGACTATCAGAAAGAACTTGAGCATATTGAACAGGTCAAACCACCACCTCTTGTTTTATATCTTAAAGTTTTGTCAAGGGCACGCATATGTTATTTCATGAACACTTCTGTTAGGGTAACTCATCTCCCAGACATGCATCCTTATTGACATATTTTATGCTTTATAAAATTCTAGGTTTTTACACCATTAGTTGAAAAATGTAAGAAATATGGGAGAGCAATGCGCATCGGGACAAATCACGGCAGTCTTTCTGACCGTATAATGAGCTACTATGGAGATTCACCTAGGGGAATGGTCAGTCCTTTGCCTCTTATTCTGCGACTCGCCTTTTGTGTATTGAAGTGTCTGCTCTAGACATTTTGTCTGTTTACTAAGCAATGATTGGACAGGTGGAATCTGCTTTTGAATTTGCAAGGATATGCCGAAAGTTGGACTATCACAATTTTGTATTTTCTATGAAAGCAAGCAACCCTGTTGTCATGGTTCAGGCATACCGCTTACTTGTAGCCGAAATGTATGTCCAAGGCTGGGATTATCCGTTACACTTGGGAGTTACCGAAGCTGGAGAAGGTGAGGATGGTAGGATGAAATCTGCAATTGGTATTGGAACCCTACTTCAGGTATGCATGAGAATCTATTACGTATAAAAAAATGGAAATTATCATCAAGCACTTTAGTTCCGCTACAGACTCACGTGTAAGTTGACGATATGCTTTTCACCAGGATGGATTGGGCGATACTATCAGAGTTTCTCTCACAGAACCACCAGAGGAGGAGATAGATCCTTGTACAAGGTTGGCAAACCTTGGAATGAGAGCAGCTGAACTCCAGAAAGGAGTGGTATGGTTCAAAACAATGCTTCAGTTTGACATGCCTAAACATTCTAAAGTCTAACATCCTAAAATTTATGAACTTACTTTCATTGACACTGCTTCCGTTAGGCACCTTTTGAAGAAAAGCACAGGCATTACTTTGACTTCCAGCGCCGTTCTGGTCAATTGCCATTGCAAAAAGAGGTTAAAATTAAATGTTCTGTAGAAAAATTTAACCAAATTTTCGCCTTACACAAACTCTGAACTTTCTTCCACATTGTACTTTCCATCTTAATACAGGGCGAGGAGGTGGATTATAGAGGTACCCTCCACCGAGATGGGTCAGTTCTCATGTCAGTCTCCTTGGAGCAGTTAAAGGTAACATTTGGACATCCCCCTTGTTCTCTCTTCTTTTTGTCTGACCAAATGTTCCTGTCAATATATCTTTTGTGCCAATCACTTTTATATCCTCTTTATTCCCTGATTTTTACAGACACCGGAGCTCCTTTACAAGTCACTTGCTGCAAAACTCATTGTTGGCATGCCATTTAAGGTTTTGGTTACTCAATCTTATTCAATTAAATGTCCTGTGATTTAAATAACTAGTTATTTACACAGTATGCCCTGCATATTCAGGATCTGGCAACAGTAGATTCAATCTTATTGCGGGAACTTCCTCCAGTAGATGATGTTGATGCTGTAAGAACTAAGAACCTTTACTTTGACAACCAGACCTAAATTAGGAGCATTTATTTCATCTTTTTTATCCGCAAAACCATTTCTACATTGTGACAGTTGGAATAATTTTCTCTCTCTCATTTTCGGTACTATGATCAGCGGCTAGCTCTAAAAAGACTGATCGATATTAGTATGGGAGTTATAACTCCTTTATCGGAGCAGCTAACAAAGCCATTACCAAATGCCATAGTTCTGGTAAACCTTAAGGAGCTATCTACTGGAGCTCATAAGCTTTTGCCACAAGGTGCTACTCAATCGGTGTTTTTTTTCCCCTCCTGTTTTTTAGATTCGTAGTAAATGTGTGATCTTATATCAATTGTTTCCCTACCAGGCACACGCTTGGTTGTGTCAGTGCGTGGTGACGAGCCTTATGAAGAACTGGAAATTCTCAAAGATGTTGATGCTACTATGCTTCTCCATGACCTGCCTTATACAGAAGACAGAATTAGTAGAGTGCACGCAGCGAGGCGGTGAGAATACTTCACATGATTAACAATTTGCTGCATCAATATGACAACATGAATCTAATTAGTATGTAAAATCTATCTTTACTAATCTCAACATTTTATTGGCTTCAGGTTATTTGAGTACCTATCAGACAATTCTCTAGACTTTCCTGTCATTCACCACATTCAATTTCCAAATGGAGTTCACAGGTAATTTTTGAATTATGTTGAGATTAACAGATATGTAGTTCATGTGAAGCCTAATCAGCCCGTCTTACAGGGATGATTTAGTGATTGGTGCTGGTTCTCATGCTGGAGCTCTTCTGGTTGACGGGCTTGGAGATGGTCTTCTTTTAGAAGCCTCAGACAAAGATTTTGACTTTCTTAGAAATACATCTTTCAATTTGCTGCAAGGCTGCAGAATGAGAAATACAAAAACAGTATGTAGTTCAAGCACATACAAATTACAATACAAAAGTTGAATTTAAAGAGAAAAAAAAAAGTCGCGCTATTTGTTAATATACCTAACATTTCTTGCAGGAGTATGTCTCTTGTCCATCCTGTGGCAGAACATTGTTTGATCTTCAAGAAATAAGTGCAGAAATTAGAGAAAAGACATCGCACCTCCCAGGTGTTTCGGTAATATCACCTAGTCCTTTCCTTTGTAGAGCATGTTCAAAATTGTCTGTATACTACACTTCGTAAATTGCATATTTGAAATGAGAAAGGTTATGTCTTTATATTATTAACTTTCTGCTTTATGTCGCATCAGATTGCAATCATGGGTTGCATTGTAAATGGTCCGGGAGAGATGGCTGATGCAGATTTTGGGTATGTGGGAGGTGCTCCTGGGAAGATTGACCTCTATGTCGGCAAGGTAACATGCTTTTTATGCTTAAGTGAAAATGTTGATTTTAAACATGTACTTATGTTCTAAGAAAAAAACCACTATCGTTTTTTATGTTGAATGGAGTTTGACACTAAGTTGAATGGAATTGTTACAATTGCAGACTGTGGTGAAGCGTGCGATTGCGATGGAGCAAGCAACTGATGCCTTGATCGATCTAATCAAAGAGCATGGACGTTGGGTAGACCCTCCTGTAGAGGAGTAAAAGCTACATCTCAGTGTTCTGATTAGCCAATGAGGTCCGACCCAAGGGAAATTGGGTTGATCCTCTATATTGATCACTGTATGTAGTATATGTTATTGTTATTTGACCTCAGAAAATTATTATATTTTCATGTTTCAATATAGTTGGAAAATGCCGAAAATTTTCTTTTAACAAAGGTCACAAATAAAGTATGGGGTGGGGAATTTTTTAGCTGCATCAGTTATACAATAAGACAGGTCAATAACGATATATTGCCCCCATCAATAATAATATTATATAGAGATTCTTGGAACAATCAACAATGTCAGTTATGCAATCATTTTATCTCAACCAATCTGTTAGTTATTTGGATTTTTTTTTTTTTGAAAGAGTTATTTGGACTTGTATTTAGACGGCTCATTTTATTTTTATCTCTCTTCTTATTTCATCATTAACCTATCATATCTATCAATTCACTCTCTTTCTCTTGCAAGGTGTAGATTGGTTTTGGATGTCTACATATCATTTTTGAAGAAAAAAAAATGATATGATATGATATGATATTATGGTTCATTGATGATCCCCCAATATCTTGATGAGATGTTCCAATCACGGGCATGTTACAATTTTACAAATCATTGGTTTATCAGAATACTCCTTTAACTCTTAACCTTGATTGTGAGACAATTGTTTTCGTACACCGAAAACTGAGATACCTTTTAGGGCAAAACCATAAAAATCCACAATTATGATTATCTTAGCAGACAACAATTTGAAATAACGGTGCACAAATTGAATTTTTGCATTCTACCAAAAGACAATTGAATTTTTGCAATCAAATTGTCTGGTAGTCACTGTCCAATCCCAACATTTGTTTTAGTAATAAAATTGGCAAATCGAGTACAAAATATAAATTAACCTTACAAGTTACAATAAGATACATATTCAAACACTAGTATAACGTGATAACCTAACCTCAAATTCAATGCTCTGATTTTAAGATTGGATGATCCAAATTTTAAGCACTATTTAACTCGGTAAAATGATCCACCAATTTGAAATCGGACGGTCTAGAACAAGAAATCCAGTTGAATTAAATACTACAAACAAATAAAATACCATAATATTACACACAAAAATTGAGTTTCTTTATTACAACAAAATCGAAGAGAAAAAAGCGATGATAATATAGAAATTCGAAAAATATATTTCAACCATCACATATCAACAAGAACAAAAAGAATTTAAAAAAAATATATGCATCAATGTATGAAAATAACGCCAAAATAAGAAAAAACTATATAGAGGAAGAGTATAGTAACCTCTATGGATACAAATGAAAGAAGTCACGTATACGGTATACAAATACAAGAATTATACGTATTCGTTTACAGAATAATAATATCTCTTCTTACCCGTAATTATACTGATTTCTTTGTAAATTCTGTTGCCGTTTCTTGTACACCATCGCTGCCAACATAAGCACACTCGCTGCAACGATTATTCCTATCGCTATCCCTGCTTTCTTGCTTCCACTCATTCCTCCTTCGGTTGATGAATCCTCTGTTTTCTCGTCAACGTCGATGTGGTTTAGTGATGTTGAATCCTCCGGTGAAGGTGCCGGAGTGGAGATTGGAGTTGGACTTAATGGAGATGGCACTGGCGGCGATGAAACTGGAGGTGAACTCGCCGGAGGATGATTCGAAGGGGAGAGTGAATGAGATGGAGTGTTAGCCGGCGCCGGTGATGGAGACGGCGATGAATTGGCGGTGACATGAAGTGAAAAAGTGAGAATAAAGAGAGAAAGAAACAACGATTTTGAATTTGCCATTGTTTGAAAAGAGAGAAAGAAAATGGAAGAAAAACGGTTAGAAATGATTCTGTGAGAAAATTCGCGGCACGAGTGATAGAAAAGTGAGATCGGAGGGTGTATGTTGAAAGAATCGTGAAGGAGAAGGAACGGGAATGTGACACGTGGCTGAGTAAAACGGCGCGTTTTATTACTTGATTGAAGTGAGAATGAAGTGAAAGAGTTGAAGATTAGTTCATACGGAAAAGGGAAATGCTGCATGTGAAATTTGATTTTTATGCATTTGAATAGGTAGTTTCGCTTTTCATGCAATTCAAGGAAGAACTTTATATTTTTCTATGGGTCATTTTAAATGTAATGTATGTAACCATGGCTAATACATTATAAATAATCTTATTTATTTATTTTTAATCATGAAACAAGAGAAAAATAACCTTGTCGATTCTTATTTACCAAACGCCAAGTTGTTTTGAACTTTGAATAATACCAAGCTATCATGTAGGGCAGTCATAGAATGAGATACAAAAATCTCATCGTAAATTTAACTCATGTGTTATGGGCAATGTATTATATATGTAAGAGTTAAAGTTCGAACATTGGACACTTCATTTATTCTTTCAATATAAACACAGCAGAAAGGGAAAAATTAATTTGTTATAATAATGTTGTTGTTATTATTATCATTATTATTATTAATATTTATCATTATGGATAGTTTTATTTTTGGCCAAGTGGTGTTTGCTATTTTTGTTTTTGTTGTATGCTTGGCACAAGTTAAAGAAGTTGGCTCTGCCGCCCTTTGGGGGTTGTCACTTGCCACTGGAAAGTGACTTGCAAGCCCTTACATTCCTTTTGACTACTGACCTTGTAATTTTAATATCTAGTGTGATTGTCAATTTGGAAAACCTTTGTTAAACATATAAGCTAAAAATTAAGGGGGTAGAATTTCATCTTGGTAATTGTAAACATTTTTAACTGATACGAGTTTCAGTGGAACTAGACTCTAATTAATTCCTTAATGAAGATTTTTCGGTTCAAGTCCTGTGGATAGAAAAAAAAATATGGTTGGAAAGAAAGACTTCACTAAAAGTGATCAACAAAGTTCTTAAAGGAAGATTAGTCATTATCAAGATTGGTTAATACTTTGCAACGATAAAAAAAATGTAAATATTTAAAACCATTGGCAACCATCGTGCCTTGATCCTATTTTACTTCTATACAAGGGTAAAAGCTTCACCGAGTTGTTCTTTGGAGTGAGACATTCAACAGATGAACCAAATCAGGTCTAGTGGTGTATGATTTTATGTAATTTGCTCCTCACTTTGTTATCAAACTCTTGGGTTGTGTCGACTACGAGAGATCAATGCAGCTGCTCACACTTTAACCATGGTGGCTGCAAACACGACTTGATATCACGTTTTTATGACATCTCGCATTATACTGCTCAAAATCATTCAACCCAAACTTTTCATTATACAAAAATTAGCACCTTTTGTCGCAATCAATACCATCATCTATTTGGAAAAAAATAGCATCAAAATTATCAAGTTGTTGGTTCAAGAGTTGAAATCCACTCCATTTCTTTTTGATTCAGAGGGAATGTAGGATATTTGGTCGTGCAGGGATAAAAAGTTTTGAAATGGGCAAATGATTTGTAGAATGGAAAAGAAGTAAAATATTCAATACACAAAAAAAGTTCTACGATATGAGCATAGTTTATTATTATATGCGAGGAGGATTAAACTAAATACCCAAAATAAATGGGGATTTTTTTTTATTAAAGCCTCACCCCAAAATTCTAAATACTCATGAGTTTAATAATACATAGTTGCCTTGCATTTGTCCACCTTTCCCCCCTCCTTCACCTCTTTTATAGGCTCGGGGAGAGAAGAATTTGTGGTTGTTCTCTATAAGTCACTATGTCAGAGTCAATCTGATCATAGCGGTATAAATAGAAACATGACTTAACTCTTCATAGTTCATCCTTCACATCGCTATTGCTACTTTGGTTCTCTTTGGCATCAGAGCTCTCCTTGGCATCAGAATCAGAGCTCTCTGGTTTAGGAGTTGAGGCTGGTTTCTGGAGCTTGAATGGGATTGATGCATGCTGCTTGAGGAACTTGTAAAAGGCTACCACAGTACGATCTGTCTCAACAGTAATCTGCAAACACAATTAAGCAATTATAAATGTCAATCACCCAATGATAAACCATATGCGGATCTCTCTTGTGCACACACGAGAGCATATTTATATTTAACAAAGCTGAGTCGATAAAATATGTACTGTTGCTTAATATTCACTTACAGGATCAAAACTTTTGTTTCCTGCTGGGAAGAAGAGAAGAGTGGGGAATCCATCAGACTGCAAAGTGAACATAAATCAAGATTGATCAATAAGTTATTGGATGCAGGATCAAAAATTCAAAAATTAGCATAAGTTGTACCAAATATCGTTACAGTAACAGCATATACCCATACACTAGCAATTTCTAGTTTGAATTTGGGTTTACCTTTGCCCTGGGATGCTCATTTTGTGTTCCATCCATCTTGGCTATTACAAGAGAGTCAATACTGCGAAGGTGTTTTGCAAGCTTGTTGTATATCGGCTCCAAATGTTGGCAATGGCCACACCAGGGAGCATATATCTGATATTCCAACAACCGTTAAATTAACAATACAAGATGCAGATCTTTAGATGCAAATGTAACTGGTAAAATAGAGGGTCAAAGTTGTACCTCAAGGAGAACGTCCTTCGACTCATCCAAGACAATTTCATCAAAATTGTTCCCAACAACTATTTTCACATCACCATCATTCTGTGACCAAGTTAACAAACATGTTAGACACGAAACACCAAGTTAACAAAACATAATTGATGGCTGCCAAATCAAATAGCTTACACTTTCAGGAATTGGATCTGACTTGAAAAAAGGTTTTAGCTTGTCTTCAAGGAAATCTTCCCCAAATGCCTGAGATAAAATGAAGATTTGAAATTTTGTCAAATACTACTTTCAAACCTCATTAAATGAAAGAAAAAGGCAATCATACACATTCCATGACATGGTAGCAAAACTAACAGAGTCCAAGGCAAGAAAGAAAAGAGTACCTTAATTTTGTCACCAGTCACTTCTCCTTCAAACACAAATTTTCTTCCATCATCGTTTCCGGTGTATGCAAGTACCTGCATTGGAAATACCACTGGTTACTCAAATGTACTTCCAAGTTATTCAAAAGATGTAATATGAATTCTATGAATTTCATGACGTATCATTTAAATCAAATTGAAAAAAGGGAAAAAAAAATAATTACTTGTGGAGCAGTCCCACTAATACCGAAGTAATCTGAAACAGGCTTTCCAACATCTTCGTTATCAGTTTCCACAAGCACAAAGATCAACTGCAATGGATAAGTGCACTCGGATAAATCATTTATTCTCAAAAACATAAGTACCCTTTAAGAGGAAGAGCTGGATCAATGCTATGACATTTTTATTTATTAGTAAAATGTAGAAACTAGCAAAATCAGAAAGAACATATTTCAGATATCAGCACAAGTCAAACACACTCAATTCTCAGGATTTTATAAAGGCTTAATTACACTTTTAGCCCCCTAAGTTTCCCAAAGTTGTGATTTTGGCCCCCTAAAGAAACAACTCTTTCCAGGCCCCCTAAGTTTACTTTATGTTGCAATTTTGGCCCCCCACACCAATTTTGACCCAGTCAATGGACATGTGGGTGCCACGTGTGTAAAAAAAAATTAATTTTATTTTTTTAATTATAAAAAAATATGTTTGTAATTAAAAAAAATTGTTTTTTTAATTACAAAAAAAATTTAAATTTTGTTTTTTTATTACAAATAAAAAAAAATTAATTACAATTTTTTTTTGTTTTTTTATTACAAAAATTAAAAATAAATAATTTTTTTATTTTTTTAATTACAAAATAAAAAAATATTAAAAAATACAAAAATAATTATAAATTTACACACATGGCGCCCATGTCAGCATTGACTTGGTCAAAATTGGCGTGGGGGGCCAAAATTGCAACAGAAAGTAAACTGAGGGGGCCTGGAAAGAGTTGTTTTTTTTAGGGGGCCAAAAGTGTAATTAAGCCTTTTATAAACAGAAGCACCGTCAACAGATTCAATACTTATAACAACTCACTAAGAAGTACACTACACCTGAATTCTATTTTATCAGCACTGTTTGACACATAAAAATTTGTCTAGACCCAAAAAATGACAAGATGAAAGTAATAATTAGTTGCGTCTATGGAAATATACCTTTCCCTTGAAAGACTTTGATGCTTCCTGAAATACTGGGAGCAATTTCTCTGAATCATTTGAAGTCACAAACAGCAACACCTGAAAAAGAAGTTTCAAACATGTAACAATCTTTGAAGAACATTGTGATAGCATTTTTCAAGAACAATTTGCCAATGAGATTATATTATCGTAAGATACATCTCAAAAATAATTACCTGTTTCTTGATTGGATTTTCAAAAATTGTTGGAGCATTTTCTCTTGTAAAAACTGTTACCAAAGGGATCTTGTTGGAGGAGACAAAGTCTACTATTGCAGACTTGTCGAATTTTCCATCTGTAGAGACATGGTGAACATTACATCAAATTAGCACGTTAAAACAAAACAGAAAAGAAAATACAGATATAAGAATGAGAAATTAAACAAACCAAAATGGTTTAGCTTTTCCTCCTCTTTCTTGACAAGGATCAATGCAGGGCGTTTGGCATTAGCGTCAATATTGAAAAGCTTTGCAACTTCAGGGTCCACAGTCTGGTAAAAATTCACATCATCCTCAAGACGTGAAGCCGCAGCTAGCTCCTCACTCTCAGGACCCTACATATTGTGCATGACAGGATGAGTGACACAAAACAATCGACAATATCATTCACTCGACAAAATCAAATCAACAATGACAAAAATCTTTAATCGTCAGCTTCATCGAAAATCAAATATGCTAATTGATCATGAAATAAAGCAATTAAGCAACAGATCTTACTACAAGAAAATTAGCTAATATAACGAATAGGAAAATGATTAAAGCCACGAAAGAGTCAACCCACAAAAACAGTGAAGGTTTGAATTTGTATGCGCAACCATCCGTGAATTCTGCCAAGTCCAGAAATTACATTTTCTTCCTTAACTAACACCATGACATGTTAGTATTCTTGGAATTCCTGGATGGATTATTCGTGGTATTTAGAAGTTCTCTAACAAATATCATACGCAAACATCAATCAAACAAACCACTTAAAATCAACATAGCACCATCACTTCTGTTTGAATGCGTGTCAAACATGTGTCACTGTTGACACTGACACATAAACACGACCGAGACACATTTAACTATATTCAATTACGTTATTTTCACAAATTATTACAAAGTCGATGAGTCAGTGTCGTGTCCATACTTCATAGCATATAACTTAAGAAACAAGAAATAAAGGTACATTTCTTATTACTACAACAAACTTAATCTAATCATATTCAAAACAACAATCTAACAAACCATTTCAAATCAACATTTAACTTTGAGAAAACCCAAAACTAATACAAAAAAAAAAGCCTTTACTTACAACTAAAGAATTGAGAAAACCCAAAACAACTTTGGTTTCAGAAGACAATATTGTTTTAGCATCATCCAATGAAGTAATGTTATGAATACCAGGTCCTGTCTTCTTCTTAATCCATGTCACTATAGCTTCTCTGCAATTCAATCAAAAAAAAAAAAAAAAAAAAAACATTTTCAGATCCAATAAAATAGAATGAAAAATAAAAAATTGAAATATGAAAGATTATTACTTTGTTCTTTGACCAGTATAACTTTTATGAACACCATCAATGAAGAAAAGGATAGTAGGAAAACCCTGAACATCAAATTTCTGAGCAACTTCATTATCTTCAGTCGCATCAAGTTTAGCTAAAATTACATTTTGAGCCTTTAATTCCGTGGCTGCGGCGGCGTATTCCGGTGCTAATGCTTGACAATGACCACACCATGGAGCGTAGAATTCGACTAAAACGAATCGGTTTTTGTTGACTACATCATTGAAGTTTGTATCATTCAAAACTACGACGTCTTTTTCGTCGAATTCAGGGGGTTGGTAAGTTTCCGAATCTTCATAACCGGAGAAGTCTTCTTCGAGATCGGTATCGTCGTCGTGGTGATGGTGGTGTGAGGTGGTGGTTTCACCAGCTTCTGGTTCGTCGAGGAAACTGAGATCTTCATCGTTATCTTCTTCGCATAGAATGTGAGTGAAGGTAGAGAAGAAGAGAAGGGTAGTGAGAGAAAGGAGAATGAGAATTCTCATTGTGAATCAAATTTGCAGAGAAACAGAAACAGAGGAAGAGATCTATGTGATGAAAATGAGTGTGACTGCGATGTGAGAATGGGTTGACTTTTAAAACTATACTGGAATGGACCTACCTTACGACGTCGTTTTAGTTTTTACCAATTCATTCCAATTTCCATTTTTTTGATGAGCAAAAATAAAACAGTCAAAAGCATAATTTAATTATTACCAAATTTATTATTTATTTTAATACTATGTAGTCACTTTTTTTTGTGTGCGAATATACTATATAAAATTTATAAACTAATGTATTTTAAATATAGAGAATAACACTAAAATGTTTAGTGGTGCGATTTGATTGGATAGAGGTGTAAAATGTTTTAAAATGATAATGTATACAAATTTGGTGTATGTATGTTTGGTTGTACTCTAACAATAATGGTTTTTGAATGAATTGTTTTTCGTTAAAAGATAGTTGAAGTTAAAGTGATTTATGTTTAGACATTCATATAAAAGTGGGTTGAATTTTAAATTTATATATTTTTTTTGACAAAAACAAAACGATATTCATTCATTCAAATTGATAGAATACATCAAAATCAACATCGCTAAAAACGTAAAGGATGAATCTGCGAACAAACTCACAACACCTAAGTTAATAGCATATAACGGCAAAATGCCTACAAAAAAATATGATGAAATCTAAAAATACTCATTCTTGTAGATCTGCAACGTTGGCGTCCAAATCATCGATTGAATCTGTGATTGACTGAAGCTGATCTTTCAATATGAATTAAACGAACACCGCAACAAGACGCGAAACAAAACAACGCCGCACAAGACGACGAACAACACAACGCCGCACTCAGACGACGAAATCACGGAAAGAAAAAAAACTTGATATATGTGGAAATCACTTATTTAGATTGAAATAAAAGGTAAAAAGGATGCAGAGGGGTGATTCTAGGTCAAAAAATGACCGAAAACCACCCTCTTCGACATTGACCAAGAAGTGGTTGGTGTTGCTAAGGAAATTATCACCAATTTATCACCAATTTCTGTTATTGAATGTTTAGTCTTATGAGTTTAAATTATGTTATTTGACTGTTGTAAGTATGACTTGGTCCGAAATGATCTTGCGATTTTTTCATTTTCATTTAAGAATTTAAGGTCCTTAGGAAATGTTATGGGTTTAATACTTCGTTGAAGTGTTAGACTCCTTCTTTTTTCATCCTAGTGAATTATCGCGTATTATATGCAACTCGTATTATAGAATCCAAACGGCATAAAACATCATGTAAAAACCTTAAAAACACTTTAAAAGATTAAAAAAATTAGAATCCAAATAAGATAAGCACGAAAGTGATAGAATGAAAAAAGTATGTTAAACCCTAAAATCTAAACCATATTTTGCTTAGTATGCTACTGCACCTATCTTACGTAGGCCTGCTTTTGTTATATGGATCTGCATGAGTGCATGTATCAAATGTGGTTTGCAATTTGAGATTATACGCAATGAAATTCTGGTTGAAGTAATAAACAAATTATATAATAGATTTATTATATGTATTATTATATCATAAAAATAAAAGGAAAACATAATAAATTGCTATAGCATGATACTCAAGTTGTTCGTTCATGTAGTGTCTCTACATGTGTGCTCATGTACAAAAAGAGAAGCTACAGTGTTCTTTGATTTATGTTTCCATTAAATTGTAGGTATAAATAATATAGGCTAATAGTTGTACAAAAAAAAAGGGCTAAAAGTAATTTTCGTCCTGTATACGAGTAGTCATAATACTCTAATAATGTATGTATCGAAATTTTAAAATAGTCTGACTGTGCACTTTATTAATCAAAATAATTCATGACGATAAAATGATATGTTAATTGATACTTTTCATACTTGAAAAAACAATAAAATGATCTCACTTTTAAAGCTTGCCATCATGTAAGACAGTAGAGAAAAAACAATTGAAAATTGATACCTCTTCGTACGTGAAAAGAATCTAGCCAGCTGGTTCAATGAAACTTCATCCTAGCTTTTCACATGATCAAGTAGTTGATTTCTTCATTGAAGGGTTGTATCCTTCTTCCTTTTATAATTTGGTTAAGCTTGGGATGATAGACATATATAACCTTCCAGCTTGTGTGGAGCTAATAAACAATACTGAAGAAGATGATAAATAGTTAACTTACGCTTGTTAATTAGTTGACTGACAGTTTGTAACATTACCAGAGATTTCATCGTTTTAGTTACAAGTTGTTACTAGGGGTATAATTTTTTGGTTTGGTTCAACTTTTAGGTGGAAAAATCCGAACCGATAAAAAATAATTGGTTTGGTTAAGTTATGTAACGAAACACTTTTTAACACGTAATGATTAAAATTTATATAGCATCACCAAATATACGAGTTCCATATAAATTTTGATGGATTGTATGAACTTTAATCAATAAAGAATAGTGTTTTGAAAAATGTATATCAGATGGTGGAATAATAGCTATTGAAAGAGTGATTAATTAACTATATAATTTGATCAAAGAGTATTTAACTAATCACTACTACTATAAAAGGGTTACTACATCTCTCTGTACGATGAAACTCTCATTCTTACTAAATATTTGCTAAAATGTTTTTTTACTTGAGTATGTAAGTACATTTTAGTGTAGCTTGGACCATAAATGTTTATATCAAAACCGATCTAAATCAAAGCTACAAATCGATCTAAAATAACCTAAACCAGACTAAATCAAATATTATTTTATGTTTTTTAATCTATTGTTGTGTAAACCTTTTGGAATTTCCAATTCATTTTTTAAAATCAAATTAAACCGCACATATAACATTCAATCTACTTCTACATATTTTCGATATTTTACTTACTTTGAATAACAACAACAATAATAACTTAATAATTACAAACTAATCTTCGAGCATGAGCACTATACCAACAATAATAATCATATGAACTAATATACTATTAATAATGCACCAAGAAAAGGTTGCAACAATGTCATCATTGACATGACAAATTTCAAGAGGCTTGTTTGAATAGCTCACTCCCAAGTTTCACCACACCAATCCCCTCATTGTTTTCAGAATACAAAGGAGCAATATCTCTTTGTATCCTCTCCAATTCTTGCACAATATGTGCCATTGATGGTCTTCTAAGAATCACATCCACACATAGCAATGCCAACTTCATTATTCTTCTAGCACCATGTTTTTCTTGCTCTCCTAATGCTTTGTCAATAAATTTTTCCAAATCACTGCTATATTTTGCCTTCAAAACAAATTAAGATATGAGTGAGTAAGCTCCAACAGACCAACTTATTTAAACTCGGCCAAAATGTTATTTGATCGTCAATTTGAAACAACAACATTCGACAATATTTTAAAAGGTTAACGCAGTTCACACACGGTTACTTGACCATGTTAGATGTACCTCAAATACAAGACTTTCATATGGATTTGACATGTTTCTGTTATATGCTTCACAGCCACTAATCAACTCTAGTAAAAACACTCCAAAACTGTATACATCACTTTGCTCCGAGTAGTTTTGTGATAAGCTCATCCTTTGGAAAAATTATAAAAGAAGTCAATGTAACTCAAATCAAGAGATGAAAATCCAATACAAAAAGTTTATAATTCTTCCAAGAATAAGTTTTAACTGTAGCATACTCTGGGTCATGAAAGTAGTCAACATTTGAAGATGAGCCTGCCTGATCAATTTCTGTTTGCAATTTGAAGAATCCATAATCAGAAACTTTGGCTGTATAATTTTCATCTAACAGAACATTTCTTGTACTAAAATTTGTGTGAAGCAAAGGAGGGACCAGATTGTGAAGATGTTCAAGTCCTGTTTCAAAGTAGAAACTGAATTAACTGTTTTGAATTCCAAAAGAATAAACAATATAGTAAAGATTCAAACTGTTTTTTCGAGAAAAAATACGGAGACTTGTTTGATCTTTTAAAAATAAAAGATGCTAATTTAGTCCTCTGAAATTTTGACTTACATTTGAGGTTTTTGATGATTAAATTAGTAATTTCCATTCATCAGAGACTAATTACCTCTTCGTATTTTTTCTCAAGGATTAATTTGACGCTTTACTCTAAAGTCTAAACGGTAAAAAGGACCATGGCTCTGATGGATTTACCTTTGGACGCGCCTAAGGCGATGGATACCCTACGCTGCAAGTTTAACTTTCCAATAGGAAAACCTTCACTATCTGCATAACATGCATTAAGCATAAATATATGAAGTGTATGGTGAAACAAACTTCATAGAAAGATAGAATTAGGAAAGTACCATATAGATGATTCCCTACATTGCCATTTGGAAGATATTCATACACAAGTAATTGTTGATAGCTATCATCATAATAACCTATAAGCTTCACAAGATTAATGTGGTGGATTTGAGCTATCTGCTTGACCTGTCCTCACATATAGATGTGATTTACTGTTAATCGTTGATGCTGCTCAATAACTAAACTCAAGAAATTATAAATCATAACTAACATATGTTGTTTCAACGATTTTCTCATCGTGCATTGTACGGGGTCTCACTAGTAGTACAATTACACGTGACAATTATCTATTTGTGTGTTGCAAGGGTTTTAAATGCTAGGTTGGTTATGAATTTACCTCAGGTATGAAATCTCGAGTTAGAGAAAATAGTCGCCTTTTTATAGCGACAAAAGATCCATCTTGAAGCAAACCTTTGTATACAAAACCAAATCTCCCTTCACCTATAATGTTACTTTGATTAAATTTTCCTGTAGCTTGTTCTATCTCTAAAATTGTTAACAGCCTTGTGTTCTGCATATAATGTGGAGAGAAAGCATTAACATACTGCGAGTTGTTGATTCTTCCCATCTCAACTGTCAAAAAAGAATGCCACGAATAAATAATCTCAACAAAGTATAATTTAGACTTTTCACACCAACACTTTGGACCCATAAATCTGAGTGAAAGACCAAATCTGCAATTAAGTCTATAGACTATAATTCATAAAGTACTCAAATTCACTTACCAGCTTGAGATGGCACAGAAGAAGCAGAATCAGATGGTTGCTTTTTAAATCTTTTACATCTTCTCAAGCAGATACATATAATCACCGCAATGACAATGATGATTAAGGCAGCACCAGCACCACCAGCTATGACCGCAACCCTTCTTCCTCCTGGTTTTTTAACTTGAGCTTCTTTTGCAAGTATTGGAGTGTCATTGTTCTTGTCTATATTTTCTTTTACCTCACCTGTAAAAATGTTTGATTAATGTGTTTGTAAGAATGTTTGATTACTATTCTTAGCATTATTCAAGCAGATAAGTAGAGTTTTTTCTTACTATTCTTAGCATGTGTTTGTAAGAATGTTTGATTAATGTGATTTTGAAACTGTTAGAACAGCCATGGAGTTCAGTCAATTGTACTTACGTCTCCGACTGCAGAGAGGCTGCATTACAATACCTTTCTATTATCACTAAAAAGCTTAGGGTTTAAAAGTACAACGTGTGATTATATACTATGCTCCAGCAATCCAGTTCACAATATTACCCCTAAACCGTACTGCCCCTTTATCAGTAAACTATAAGGCATGAGCCATATCGAACATAATTGAATTGATTTTGTAAAACTAATTTGATAAAATTCGATCTAAAGGGAAGTGGTTTATCTTCGGATTATTTTACACTAAAATCAATACTAATGTATTACTGAGTGCAAACAATGAATCACTACACAAAAATTCTAAGAGACTTGAGAGTGAGAGAAGAAGCTTACAGAGAATTAGAGAAAAAAGCACCTGGTTCATTTTGTTTAGAGCAGTCAAGACAAGGCCATTGCATTTGACATGGATGTTTTATAATATTGCATCCAACTTGTTGTGGACCAGCTTCAAGTAAACCTTTGAAAGTGAACAAATCCTTAGCTGCAATTAATTAACAAATGTTTGATTCAGTAATTATAAATTTATTATAAGTGGACTAATGTCTACTTTTCATCAGAAAATGGAAATGTTGATGAAAACTTGTAATTTAACTTATCTAATTAAAGCCTCTCTATTCAAGTCAATGTAGAGTCTAGACCATGTCAGATTAATTAATTCATAGCTTGGAAATGGAAATATCAAGCTAGCAGCACATGGATTTCAAAAGAATTTTGACCATAGAGATCAAGTCAAATTCACTTAAATACTTATTCATAAAAAAAACTTTTTCTCTATGAATACAAAAGCTTACAAGATAATTTGCAGGTTGATATGTTGAGGTATGATAACAATTGAATCATTATGAGTAGCAGCAGCCTTATCCACCATAGCAGTTGCATTGTCAATGTGCATCACTCCATAAACTTCCTTATGAATTCTTAGTTTTGAGGTATAATCAAATGGTCCTGATCCTTTCCTACATACAAGAGTTTCACAAGATAGTAATTAAGTACTAACACTATTGAGAAGGATAAAATATCTTTTGAAAAAAGAACCAGTAGTATACAATACAATAATGGAGAGAGACCACAAAGAAAGATCTTATTGTGACAATGGAAGTCAATTTGTTGGCCAGAAATAGTAAAGGGGGGGTAGACTTGGACAGTTAGCTGCTTTATATAAAGGTGGCAATTGAGAAAGAATTGAACTCATGCTTTGCATGCTTCTCAAGTAAGTTTCATTTACCAATCATAATAATATGTACTACTAGTAGTAGTAATAGTAGTACTTTAGTAGTAGTAGTAGTAAGCAGAAGTAAAAAAGAAGAGAAGTAATTATAATAGATAAAAGTGATTAAAAGGAAGAAGTTGAGTCTTAAAGTTTAGATTGGGTCTAACTCAACCCGTACAAAACCGGTTTGTAAGGTGAGGACTATTCGTCGTTTATAAACACATTTTCAGACATATATCATCCAATGCGAGACTCTTAACATACCCCCCCTCACGCTCATGACTAAACATTTGGAGCGAGAACCGAGTGACCCGATAAAGGATACCAGGTGGTCCAAAGAGTTCGATATCATCTTAAAATTTAGTTTGGACCTAACTCAACTCCAACTAAACCGGCATGTAATAAGGTATGGATTGTCCAACACTTATGAACACATTTCATCTATTGTGGAACTCTTAACATTGAGTACGTCTCATAATTATTGATAAGTGGACAAACATTCAAGCATAGAAAAATCACGAGTAATCCTATAATTTGGACCGTAGTATTTAAACATTACTTATACTTTGTAACCCCTAAGCATTGTATAATAGAAAACTACATCAGTCATTCTATTGTCGTAGACGTAAGCATAATTGACTGAGCTCCTCTATTAATCTTGTCTTGTGTGTGTTAATTTATATCCAGAATCCAATAAGTTTAATCAATGGACTAAGTTGAGAAAAAATATATATCTAGGCATCCAGCTAAGAAAAGCTGGAAAAACACTTTAAACAGGTTGTCTTGATTGAAATGGACAGGTGGAATTGCTTGGTTTCTTTTGAACTTTGTTAGCCCACAAAACTTTCCCATCAAGGAAATATATGCAATACCAATCCCAAAATATTCCCAAGGAATCTCTCTATACATTGATTTCAAAAGGAAATGCCAGCAAGAATATAAGCAAGCTGAAACTGAACCAAGTGAATTTCAATTTCTAAACACACTGATCAAAGTAAATAAAATCTTTTCAACCACTCCATGCTTCATTACCTACCTGAACTACTCTGTCCTAATTGCTTTCTTGCATGGTTCATCCTCAATTATCTTCAGCAACATGATAAATATGTAAACTTTTTGTAAAACAAGATCAGGGTTTTTCACATTACAGCATTGTTGTCCTGCAAAGTTGATATAAGTGGACCATTGTAAAAGCAAACATTTAAAAAGATGATTCTCCACATGATAAAGTGGTAAACAACAAAAGCCAAAAACACAATCCTTGGACCTTGACAGGAAAATAAGTCATGGAATATTAGAATTTAAATCTCTCGAAAGAGTTGAGGTTATTTAATGCAACTAGAAAGTGAGAAGAATTATGATGATGATGATAATTCACGTTGTGTTATTATTCCATTGAAAAAAAGGTTGACATATTCATGATTCATATTATGATATAATTTCATGGCAAATATTAAATATGGCATAACAGAAACAGTGATATATATATATATATATATATATATATATAGAGAGAGAGAGAGAGAGAGAGAGAGAGTGTACATCAGTACATTGCATGCTCTTCTAATGAACTTGTATTTTTATATCTTTTTAACTTTTTCTTGTTACAAAATGGAAAGTGTTCCAACTACATGTCTTGGCAGCCATTATGCACCTTAGTATTGGTGGCAAACAGTTCCAACTACAAATTGTGTGCAAACAACTATCTCATTCACACTTGCAGCAAGACTTGTTATTTTGAATTCTTGAATTCAATGAGAAGTTATTGTTAGGTTGTTTATGACATTGTGATTGCGACAAATGATTTTTCTTTTTGCAAACAAATGATATTCTATCGTATCAATTAAGTCTAAGGTTTTTGTCATGTGCTTCCGCCATTTACCATTACTTCATCCGCCATATGTTTATGGCAGATTTTAGGCTCGTCGCCATAAGCCACATCAACAACAATAATCCTGACTATTTGAGAATCATATGTATGACATTGATAGTCAAAGCTTGTGTTTGTATGAAGTATGATTTGAGTTTGAATATGAAATTCTCGTATTAGTAGGTCATACAAAAAAAATTTGTCGTAAATCCTCACTGTGATTGATTCTCTCTACATAAATAGATCAAGATACTATAATTAATCAGATTTTTTTTCCTGCATTCATTTGATATTTGATATGTAATTAGTTGAGAATCAAAGGGTGGTGGGCTAATTAAGTTAGTAACAATTATATGAGAAAACGTTTTTTAAGAAGAAAAAAAAATTATAGGAGAAAACGTGTTGCATGTTGTAAAGTTGATTGATTATTAATGATCTGTAAATGGGTAAGAATTGAAGTGATTGAGGTAAGAAAATATGGACATATCATATGAGAAAAAACATCCTTGGTTGGTCCTAATAAACAAAGAAGGACCATGAGACTTTTGGTCTCAATGAAGTTGTCTGTTGCATGCATCATGATGCTGACTGGAGATGTATGTGGGGACCCTTTAGTGAAGGTTTTGAGTAGAGGAAGAAAGCTGGTCACATGAGAAGAAGGCAGTGGTCAATTGGCCATTGCCAGGAAGTCACATGCACAAAATTACAAACCTTTTTGCCGTATGGGAATATTAAGGTACTTTTATTTTGTGTATCATCACATTTTAGCAGTTTATGTGTAATCAAATCCTCCTTAGCAAATTATTCTAAAAATCCTCCATATTTAAACTTATAAGCGACTAGAAGAAGAATTCAAAACAAATGAGGATTGGTAATAAAAAAAACATATAAAGCCCTCAGACAACACAAAAAACAGATTAGCGCGACAGTATTAGTAGTATAGACAAAACTAAAAACAAACAAAGAACTGAAGAAAGAACACAGCAATGAATCAAACTTGGTCACGAACTTTGTTACTTTATATTGCATAGGTAAGCATAAGGTAGCTGTCTCAACCATTAGGCAATAAAGTCTTTGTTATAAGCTCCAAATTTATACATTTTTTTAACTAGTACATATGTGTATGCGTGTGTGTATCTTATTACCAGTACTGAGAGAGTAACAATTTTTTTTTTTTAATATCTGTGGTTTCTTCAAAATATTAATTTTTTGATTCATAATTAAATTTAAAGTTATTAAATCTATGATAATTTAACAAACAATTTTGCATATTAGAAAGCCCAAAAAATAAAATTTAATAAAATTTTGCGTATTTAGATAATTTTAGGGCGCTTGAGAGCAATTTTGAAAGTCTAAAAGAGTAATTTTCAATTTTAAAAAATAAAAGCCCATGAGGTAGCGTAGTTAGCCCATGATCAGTAGAGAGTTGGGCTAGTAAACATAAACTGGTAGGTCCAAATTAAGAAAATTGCTCTTCACCCTTTTTGTTTTTGCTCATTCACCTGCCTACGTGAATTAACTCACATTGAAAAAGCTGAACATGAGTTGACTCACACCGGACATAATTAAGAAAATGAGCAATTTTTGGGGCGGTTTTCATGTCTTGGCTGTTAAAAAGTTCTAATGTTTTACTATCACAGATTATTCAAAATCACGTGAATTTGGAGGTTCTTTTTTTTTCTTCTTAATCATGAGTACGTTAGTCGGATGTAAAGTCTGATTAATGATTCTTTCGATAAAGATTTAACCTTATCCTCCCAAAGACCGCAGTTCATTAATTATTTGAACTTAGTTACTTGATTCAATTTTCTGAACTACTATTTAACATAGTCATTATTATTGGAAGGAATGTTAGGCCTTAGTCCTTGATCTTATTGACCTCTGAATTCTTAAACTCTAGAGCACATGATATTTTAGTTGCAGACCCAGGTAGTTTTTCCTGCATTGTTCATATTATCTGTTGCTTTCTAATTGCTGTCTCGGTCCTCCTCATTTCGTATATAAGCTAAGTAACAAATAAGAAGTTGAAAATGCGTGACATGTACATGTATTATTGTTTGTTACACAACATCCAAATTTCGAAAAACTTATCACTATCATAATAACATTGCATACATTAGCTTACCAAAATCCAATTAAACAAGTTAAAGACGGGAACTAATCAAATGTAAGATATATTAGAGGAAATAAAAGTAGAGGGTAATGGATTAATTATATGGCACAAGGTTTTTAAATAATTGTGTAAGCTAAGGCATGTCAAGCAGATGTAGGTTGGTCCAGTTAATAAGGATTCAATTTAAATCTCACAAAGACTTGAATTTGAATTTTGTTGCCAATGTGAGGACTTCATTGTCGGTTATATAAGATGTAAGCAATCGTGTAACACTCTATTAATTTTGAGATTTTTGACTCTAGTGAGTTTCCGAGACTCAACTCGCCTAAACTGTAATTTATATATAAAAAAAGTCAAGGAACATCAAACTGGTGGTTGAACACTATTGTGTAACACTCTATTAACTTTTGAGATTTTTGACTCTAGTGAGTTTCCGAGACTCAACTCGCCTAAACTGTAATTTATATATAAAAAAAGTCAAGGAACATCAAACTGGTGGTTGAACACTATTGTGTAACACTCTATTAACTTT